>RCNB010001295.1_pt1 | contig 17085 bp, 29 predicted proteins | sample 2041321 | NCBI WGS metagenome assembly RCNB01 (sample SAMN09708232, study PRJNA481090) | Marine sediment metagenome, whole genome shotgun sequencing project. | reverse complement strand
CTCTAATGAGAGTTTTTGGCTTGTATCATCCTGCTCGCCCATATCTCCACTGGCGGCTGCCAAGAGGTTAAGTGGCGCCCTGGCATCTAATATACTCATCTCGCCATGTTGGACTTCAGTAAGAATATCCCTAGTCGCCTTTCTCATGGCGGGGAAGTCAGCAATTCCGCCTTGTTTAGCTACGCTGCCAAGAGAATAGGCAAAGGTTTCCCACTGGCCGGCACGAGCCTTGCTATCCGCATCCCGGACCTGCATCATCAGATCCATATTGTCTTCCCAGAGGGATATCTCATCGTCAAACTGCTTTCTAAATCCAGCCTCATCGAGACCCATTCTCAGATACTCATCGTAATCGTTCGCTTCGTCTGTACCCTTTTCAAATCCCTGGTCTGCAAACTCTTCCTTGATCTCACCGAATTCGTTATAGAGTCCATCAGAGGCGGCTCCAGAAGCCAGTGTGTCAAGAAGAACTTCCCTGTATGGCTTGCTTCTGCCATCTCCGGTTGTTACGGGGGTGCTTAAGAGTCTTCTCAATTCGACGTTCGCATCCAACAACGGTTCTGGTGGTTGATTTGAACCAGTTTTTATTAGGTCTGAGTTTCGTTTCTGGATCTCTACATTCTTATCGGCGTATTGAAAGAGGAACTGCTGCGCTTGGTCGCCCACCATATCGGCAGCGATAGCGACATCACCCACCATTGCTGCTTCCTGCATATTCTTTGCTGCGGTTTCCGGTTTCGTGAGGCCAAGGGCCGCCTGTTGTTTTGATAATGTATAGGCTTGGTATCCAGCTTCGCTATCCATTGCCCGAGTTCTACGCTGCTCTAGTTCGTTGTTCGTGAACTGTTTCAAGGCGGCGTTCCTGGGTTCGATAAACTTCTTCGTCTGCTCGTTTATGTACTCGTGCATCATATTGAAGAACTCACCCTGGTATTCTTCTGGAACCCGGGATGCAAATGACTCGGCTAATTCAAAAGACTTCTGCTGCTCATTCAGATCGTTCCACATCTCAAAGTCTTCTCTGTTAACATCAGTAATAGCGGATGGATTCCCGGAGGCCATGGCAGCATCAAGGGCCGTCTGGTAGCCTTCCTGGTCGAAAGATTCGTTACCCATATACCAATCTTCCATCTGCATTAACGTTTGAGCTGGGAGGTGCTTTCTATCGTATGCCGTTATGTAATCTTGGAGGTTCGCATTTAGATCTATCTCTTTGACAATTTCGGGCTTATCAATATTGAGCGCTAGGAGCGCCCGACTCAAGTTGCTTAAGTCTGGCCCTTGTATGGCTGGACGTATATTTAGGTTTCCCTGTGGTGCTTGTTCGCTTAAATCTGCCATAGTGTTCTCCCCACACAAAGCTTATGGCAAACTTGCCATAAGTGAATTAGTTGAAAAAGAGGTTCGTCATACTCAAGTCGGCATCAGCCCCTTTGAGTGCGATCTCTCTATTTGCCAAGCTGTTGTATTGATTGATTCCAGCTGCTCCAAGGTTAGCAAGTCCGCCTATCCCTCTGGATAAAGCATTTGCTCTGGCGGCGTTGGCATAGGCTGCTGCGTTCTGCTCTATCGCAGATGCGTCGAGTGCGATTGCCTCTTCGGTGAGATCTAATAGAAGTCCTGTTGTATCGGTGCGTCCACTGAAATCTTCTCCACCTTGTTTGATTCCACCGTCTTCTTTCCCGATCAACCCGAAGAAGAACCCGGCATTAGCTTCTGAATAACTTGCATTCGAACGCCCTGTTCTCTCGGTTGTCTCGACACCAGAGACCGCCATACCCAATTCCATATTCCCGATGGTCTCAACGCCTTGGCGCCTGGTCTGCCTGGCTCCAATCCTTCCTTGAGCCTCGGCGTCCATAGCCTGTGCTCGTCCTGAGCGGATTCCAAACAAAGTATCAATGGCAATCCCTGCTCCCACTACCGCTAATCCAGCCCATTCTACTGCCATCAGTTTTCTCCTACAGTGATCATAACAAGTATCGATGATATAACGAACGGTGTTCGGCGTCCGCCAACAAGAAAGGTGCAGTCATCATCCATTCCCCCGCCTACCCTTAGATCCCTCACAGATCCAGTAAAGGGATTCCCCTCTCCATCGATGATTTGTGTCTCGTTATCAAGCATCAGATCGTAGGTGCGTCCTTGCATGAGTGCCTTAGTTGAATACACCCGGGGGTGGATCATGTCCACTACGGCTTTGTAATGAAATGTCTTGTCTGCAAACGAACGTGGTTCGATATAGCTAACATAAGAGTACCCAAGAGCCACTTCTGACGCTGGAGTTTCGAATGTAATCTTACCGGCTCCATCAGCCGTGAGAGATGTGTAGTACCCATCTGTATAGACATCCAATGTTTCGTTTGCCAGATACGCATAGGTTAAGTCCTCCACGGCTTCTCTCACAGTAATTGTCGTCACATCAGCATAGAGTAAGAGGTTCTGGTTCGGTAGCGTAATGCTAAACGAATCAACGCCGATCAGATCCACATACCCATATGGCTGCTCTGACACTCCGGTGATTGTAATCGCCTGGTTATCTGAAAGCCCATGAGCCACCAGATTCAAGATCGCCTCACTACTGGCCCCTGCGGTTACAGTCGTTGGGGTCAAGGCGGGATCTTCTTCAACAGTAATTAATGCGTCCAGGAGGTATTCGGATTCCAGTGAATCAAGATTCTCAATTCTTTCAATCCGCCTATCGCTTCCCCGGGTAACATCCATGTATAAATATTCCGTCAGGCTGTCTTTCGCCATCCAGATGTCATGAATGAATCCGTTGGTGTCTATCGGCAGCCATGCCATTCTTTGGTCATCAGTGACGAAAGCGACCAGGGTGCCATCCTCCCGCAATATCCAGACCACAGTATCGGGAGTTCTCTGGAAAACCATTCTGACCGGCTTGTATTCTTTGAAGATGTGTTTGGAATATTTATTCAGTTCGTCGTTGATCGGACCGTTCGGTGTGATGGCAAACATCTTACATGTCACGCCGTCTGGCAAGAAGTAAACCATACCCTTATGGGTATCTACAGCAGGGACGTTGTATGTCCCGACAGATGAGTAATTCTTAATGAAAGGCTTCTGGGCGTTCAGGCCATCTTCGTAGTTCGCCAGGGACCAGGTTCCTGAAGGGGATCCACCGAAGGCCATCGATCCTCCACGGACCCAATGGAATCCAGAGTCGGTATCATCGGCTGCATCATACGAGAAGGCGGATGATGCCTTAACGACAGTATCACCATCAACGGTGATCTCTGCAATGTCATAATCTGTAACAGTCCCGGCTACTGATCCGTAAAAATGCCTGGGTGATACAAAGATAAACCGGCCAATCATAAAGGAAACCGATTCGGGCCAATCAGAATCAGTGACCCACGCCGGGTCATCCGTTCCTGTGGCTGCAGTCGTAACTTTGATCCATGTATACGTCCCGCCTGTTGGATCATATCGGAAGATGTAAGGCTCCGTTGTTCCGGAAACGCACATCAGATCATTCTCATGCTGGCAGACATCCATCTCAACTATAGCGGTATCACCCCAGGTCGTTGTGATTGTCGTGAAGGTATCCTCAGACCCCTCTACCGTTTGATTAATCTCAAGGTACCCGAATGTAATAGTCGTGAAGCTACCATCCGGTAGGCGGAAGGCAAAGGATCTGCTGTCCGGGTGCAGCGATATCTCGGGGGTTTTTGCACGATCTACTGTATGTGGTCTTGTCGCTATCTCCAGCTTGTTTGTCATCAGAACGTTCCGGGCCGTTCTCATTCCCAGCTTTAGGTCCGGATCCACGATAATATTATGAGCTACCCTCGGGTCGATCTCCCCCAATACAGGAGGAGGTACAAACTCTATGCTGCTCATCTGTAATTCCAGGGATCAATGATGTCATCAGTGAGTAATGTTGCGACTCCTTGTATGTTATCTCTCTGCATATCATGGTCCTTCCCAATTGCATACGGCAGCTTCCTGTCGGTATACATCTGATAAGCCCAGGCTGCCCTCTCAGCGCCACCAAAGGATGTCGCCAGATAATACGCCATAAGGTAACTCAAAGCGTCGGCTACCTCCCTGGGGAAGTAGGGGATCTCTCTGATGTACTTGGTGTAAACCAATGAAAGGTCAGCCTCATTCGTCGCCACTCTCTCACTCTGAGCATCGGCCAGCGTGGTATTACCAAAGACTTCGAACTGATCGGTGGAGAGAAAGTTCTTGTTGTAATCATATCCGGTTGGGTAATACCGATAGGAGTGGACCATATCATCAGGAAGGTCAAAGACATAATCCCACTGATTAAAATCTATGTTCAGCTCGGTAAGCTGCTTGGTTCGCTTGGCGAAATTCCAATGATGCTCTCCGAGGATTTCTTTGATGTGTTCAGGGAACCAATCTTTTAAGTAGGATGCGTTTTCGTTTGAGTCATCCAGTGAATCAATCTTAGTAAGTTTCGCCAGTCTTAGGGCCTGGTTTGCCAGCATTACGTCTGTCATCTTGCTCCTCCCGAACAGTCTCTATCATTCGCTCTCTCCGCTTAAGAAACTTCTGAACCTTGGGTTGAGCATTGCGGATTACATGATCAGAAAGTGAAGCACTAACGTCACCCCCCAGAGTGGGTATGGTGACGCCATTGACGCTATTGGTCTGCTTCATCAGCCTTTGCTTTGTAGGCTACGTTCTTTTTACCGGCATCAATAAGCTCCTGGGCCTTCAGCTCATCTGCGCTGAGTGCTTTAGGAAGGTTCTCGAAAACCTCTTCCCACCCAAACTTCAGGAGCATCTTATCTCCTTTAACGGCATACATCGAATCGACATCGGCGTCGATCGTTACAACGTCCTGGGGGATCGTGACGATTCCACCCTGCTTGGTACGGTACTGTCCGCCGAACTCTTCTATTGCTCTAAAGACTTCAGCCCTTCTCTTAGCCATTCTGTTCTCCTAAAAAGGGGGCTTGCGCCCCCCGGTCGTTACGATTTGATCGGAACTACATCAGCCTTGACGCCGCCTACTGAGGCAAGCGTGGACTGGTTTACACCCAGGCGAATGAACGCTGGGAGTATATGTGATTCCAGAACCAATTCATGATCTGCGCCGATGACCAAACCAGCTTTGGTGCCAGTATAGATCGTCTTCAAAACGGCTGTCGGAGCCGCAGCAGCGCCACCATAGAGAACCAGGGCGGTTGTCCCTGCTCCTGCAAAGGTTGCGGTGATGTGAAACCGAATCTTGGTCCGACCTTCCAGGAACCGATTGGCAGCTCCAAGAGGAATGTCGGTACCGTAGTGAATGCCATTAGCGATAACAGCATCAGTGGCCCAGAGGCTAGTAAGATTTGCATCTCCAGTTTTGATATTCATCTCATACCCCCTATGTGATCTGCGCTTCGTTGGTCAGGATTTCTTCGCAAAGGCGGAGCGGTATACCGTTCCAAGAATTGTAAAGTGTTTTCCCTTCAACTTCCACAGGTTTGATATTCATGTTGTTCACATAAATACTCATATTGTCCAAGAAGTTCAGACCATCCTGGTTGCCGTAGATCCGAATCTGAGAGGTCGGTACCCGCATGGCACGGAACGCTCTGTTCATCAGACTGAAGACTCCCTGATAATCTGCCGCTGTGACATTATCAGTATCAATATTCGCAATACGAATCAATGCCCGGTTATCAAGAACGACGATACCGAAGTCCATATAAAACCAGGTGATCCAGAACGGCAGCCACCGAACCTTGTCAGTATAAACAGGGTCGATAACGACATTGATGTCCATGTCCTGCATCGCAATACCCATCGACTCGCCATCAGGGAAGATGTTGTGGACGCCGTTAAGAGAGTCCCATCCCACGAAATAGAGTGATGTGTTCTTGGTGCTGCTCATGCCACCGTCATAGCAGTAATCGCCAATGGCGTTCCGGCGGGTTGCCAGGCCATTAGGATCGTTGGGGTCAGTCGAAGGGTCGCCGTAGAATGACTTGGAGCGCCCGGTAATTCCGAGTCCCATGCCATGTGCTACGTCATACTTACTTCTGGCCTGTTGCTTCTGTCCCGCAGGAGTCCGGCGGAGAACAAAGTCATCCACTACGGAGGGGGATTCGAAGAAGCCAATGAAGTCTTCATTCTGACCGATCACGCCCTTAGCTGCAGCAACACCACGGTTTGCCATGCGGCTTTCACCACCAGGCAGGGTCTTGCGTTCAGCAGAAACGTGCTTACCAAAAGCATTTGAGGCTACCCAAATACCATCTTCGGAAAAGTCAGCTGACGTTGCCAGCCGCTCTACCACATTGCCCAAGAGTTGATTGTTAGGACCAATCAGGGCGCTCATGTCGAGTAATGTTAGAACCTCGTCCATTGTTTACGTCCTTACACACGTTGTGTGTTATTTAATCCCCCGCCTTTCCATCGACTGATACAAGACTCCGCTACCAGAGCCTCCAGAGGCCGGTTGGAAAACCTTGGGGTTCTCTACACCGACCCGGCCAGCGATAGCCAGACCAGAGATTGCGTCGGGGTCACTCAAGTATCGTTCTCTGACACTTGCCTGTTCCACGCCGGGATATAATATCTCAGCTCCGCGTTTAGCGAGGTCAAACCCTTTGTCGCCAAGTTGGGTCTTAACTTCCGTGAGGCGGGACTCACGTTCGCGCACGATGGACGCATTAGCCTCGGTAGAGATGGTCTCAACCTTTGCAGCAATCTGTGCTGCCGCGGTCTTTGACACCTTGCTCGATGCGAATGTCTCCAGCAAACTTTTGCCTTGCTCATTCGACTCTAAGGCCGCAATTCCATAACCGGCAGAGGTCTCGGGAATGTCCGCCACCAAAGTATCGTACTTCGATTTGGCTTCCCCAAGTTGACCCTTAATGGTTTCTACCTCACCCTTAAGAGAGTTAGCGGATACCAGGGCGTCGGCTAACGTCCCCATATCGTTGATGTTGTAGGCAGCAAGGGCCGCTTCAACATCAGCCGTTCTCTTGGATTCCGGCAGCTGTTCCATGACAGGATTCATTTAGTTCTCCTTAGCGCCGTGGCGCTCAAATGCCCTTTAGTAAGGCATCTGCTATATCATCAACCCCGAGACCACACTTGGTCAACACAACAATTGCTGCGTTGTGGAGTGTCGCCTCATAGAGATTGTCGATCTCTTCTCCGTACCTGAAGACCCTTAACAGATCCTTTAATACCAATTGTCCGTTGGGATCATTGATGAAGATATTCCGATAGGCGGCGTTCATCGCCGGGTCGTTCGTATCGACACCATCAGTCCCTACACCACCGCCAGCGATCAAACGTTTGGCGATCATCTGGGCTTTCAGCTTATCTAACGTATCACCTGTTATTTCACTCACCGGCCATTACCTTCTCGGCAGGGGATCCGGCTTCAGGAGCCTGGCCCTGCTTCAGTGCTTCCTGACGGGCCTGCATCTGAGCCATCTTCATTTGCTGCATCTGTCTCTCTGCCCTAAGAGCATCAACCTCATCCTTGGTCTTGATCACAGAACGTCCGCCTGACATGAACTGCCGTGCTCTATCGAATAGGGCACCGGTATCAATCCAGTCCTTCGCGTTCTCATCAACCTGGGACATCGGGACAACGACTCCTTGAATGAATTCCATGTCTTTTCCCATGGAGTACATCCACCGCCGGGCTTTCGCTAATGGTCCGATGAAGCGAATTCCAAAATTACCATCCGGGTTATCTTTGAAATACTTTTTCACTTTATCACTGGGTTCTCGCATCCTTCCCTGGTCGGCCATCAATAACGAATGCCGGCGCATGGCGGGGTTTAAGACATGGCGTTCGAATGAATCCACCACAAAAGTCACTTGTGCTCCGGACTCCATCATCATCCCCTGGACTTCAACGGAGGTCTTCCGGTTGGTGGAGTTGGTGAGCTGCAGGAAGAAGTCAGTCAGCATATGCGTTCGGGATAAGATATCGATCTCCGCCTTGAGCTGTTGGGCCGGGAGCATGTCCGCGACATCAATCATACGGCGGGGGATCTGGGAGCCATCAGGATTATCCAGGTAATTGATAGAACCTGGATCCATGTAGACAGCTTTGTTGGTTCGGTTCGGAATGTAGACCGGAGGGTTAACTCTAACCTCAGTCTCCTGCATTAAGAGCTTTTGGATTTTGTTGGATTGCAGGATATCTCGGTATAGTTTCTGTCCCATTCCCATCCCATAAGGTGATCGAGGCATGTCCTCGAAAGGCCATATGGTCCCGGGCTGGGAGTAGGCATAAGATTTGTGGTAGACATGTCCGCCTTTACCCAGGAGCAAATACTTCCATTGCATCTTGACATCTTTGGCCTCCGGGTCGTCCGTGCTCATCCTCTTATAGTAGCCCCAGAGGATCTTTTCCTTCTTGGCGGTCGCTGGATGTTGGGCTTCTCTCATGATTGATTCTGGAACATCAAGGTCGTCCATCTCGGAGATGTCTTTGGCAGACAACCTGATCTTTACAGCGACCCGGTTCTTCCGCCTTGAACCATCTTCGCCCACCAGGACATCACCAGGATGCCAGTGGATCGGATCGATCCTGTTCTCATAGTAATCCCCGGTAATGGAAACGAAGTCTGTCCCCAATGCGCCGGCGTATTCCAATGTCGGCTTCACTGTATCAAACCAACTGTTCCGGTAAAGCTCATCCAGTAGATCTATCCTGTACCCATCAAAGAACTCTTGAGAGGCGGGATCCCTCATGATGTCCTGGTTCCCGAAGATTCCGGCCTCCAGGAAATCAACGTCCCCGCCTACCATGTGGGAGAACATCCCTCGGGAGAATACCTCGAGGTTTTCTTTGGCGACTCCTGAGTAATGCCCGGGAGAGTAGAGAACCTGGTTGGAGCGGGTGCCGTCCATGTCCATAAGATAAGGTGCGATTAATTCGGCAATCTCTTCCTGTTGTTTCTTTAACGGTTCCTTGAACTCGATCATCCGATCGATCTCAGCCATTGCGTCTTTATCGAGCATAGTCTACATCCCCCCTGATATAACTTGTCTTCCGGGTTGCACGGTGGTCCGCCAAACCTCGGACGATCTCAGGAGCCATAATAGCAAAGCGTGTATCATCATATATGTGATCCTCGCCCCTGGTATCTACATCTTCCATTTTATTCTTGTCACTGACTAGATTCGGAACCGTCCTCCACCATTCGGAGCATGTAGAGAAAACTTGTAGCTGCGGCAGTCCGTCGTCGAGCTTGCTCTGGATCATTGAGTGGAGCATCTGCTTGGCCACCATCCGGTCCCGGTCCGCTGGGATAACGTGCAAGCCGGCCTTCTCCATAAGTTCCGAGATGGTACTTCCGTGTCCATGTCTGGCCCAACACGCCGGGTCCGCGTAGGTATGGTCTATTGCAAGGGCATTCGTCACTTCGACGAATCTCTTCGCTGCACTGGTCGCATCGAGTTTCAGGCCCTCGTCCTCCATCCCCGGTACGCATCCGTAGTCCTCCCCTATCCTGTAGAGTCTACCAATTGGATCGAACGCCCACAATCCCAAAGAGTAGGGCTTTGTGAATCCCCAGTCCAATGTCGCAAACCTATACCAATCATACGGAATTTGGAATGGCTCTACCTTATGGGATTCATTAAGATCTGGAAATGCCTGCCCTACCGAGACGTTCCAGTCTCCATCTAAGAAGGCTTTCTTTAAATGAACCGGCAGCATCGCCAGGCGTCCGAAGTATCCTGGATCTTTCAACGCCCAATATTTATTATCGGAAACGAACGAAGGTATGAAGCACCGTGTGGTTTGGACCACCTGTTTCACACCAGCCAAAGTAATATCCTGATCGTAGGTGTAGATGTAATCCGGCTTCTTCCCGGAGATCCACCGTCTTTTGATCCAGCCTTGCCCCGGGCCGCCTGGGTTTCCAGTCGCCATCATTCTCGCCGGGATCCCCTCGGCACTTCTTAAACAAGATATCATTTGATTGTATGTGAAAGGCGTGGGGTAGTTTCCTAATTCATCAACGCAGATCCAATTGTAGGAATGCCCTTGATACCTCATGGCATCCGCATCCCTCTCAATGAATCTCATTTTCAATTCGCCATACCCAGGGAAGACCCAGATTTTCTTAACCTCTTTCCACTCGCCTCCCAGCTTCGGGTATAACATCTTGGAGCGAGATATAACCTCATCAAGTTCGGAATAAGACCGTCGGAGGAGTATACCTTTAGCCAGGCCGCCACTCCGATGAGCCAGCGCCAGCTGCTTGAGCCAATCTCCAATCGCAGCATCAGTCTTTCCACCACCCTTAGCTCCGCCAAAAAACCGCTCATCAGCAGGACATCGTAATAGAACTTCCTGTCGGGGTTGGGGTTCCCAGACGACGTTATCCACACATCCTCCGGTATTCTGAATCCTCTAAAACGAAAAATGCCCCTTTCCTTAAACAAACCCAATCCCCTTCCCTTGCCACGCCCTCTCCTAATTCCAATTCACAAACCCCGAACCGGCGGCGAAAATTAATTTTATGCCCTACCAATGCCGATATCTTATCCCGGGATACCTGCGAGTCGTAAAACCGCACACCCTCTATATCTCCTATCCCATACTCGCCATTCATTTTTTTCCACCTCCTGCAGCGGAATGTTTGCCATAACCTCATTTCTACACAATACACCACATATAGCGTGTATCCTTTTTCATACACCCCACATATAGCGTAATCCACTTATGGCAAATCTGCCATAAGTAAAGTATTCTTTACATCAACCCTATTGACTTCTCCCGCATACCCTCTATACTCATAAGTCCGTGGGCTTCCCAGAGCGGTTGACATCGGAAGCATCTGGACCACCTTTAACGGCTGATGAGGCGAAAGCCGAAACGTGTAAACGTACCGTGGAGTCTCCCCTGGTGGTGAATAACTGGAGACCTAGACCGCTCAACTATACACCGCATCCAACTCTTCCAACTCCTTCTCAATATCATCATAGCCAAACTCAGGATCTATCTCAGATGAGGATTCCTCTTCATTTTCTTGCAGAGAAATGGAGGGTGGCATCTCCGACCCACCGGGGGTAACGTGGGGGGCTTGGGGGATTGGGGCATCATTTGTTGGGGCTGATCCTGTCTGGGGAAGGTTATTGAAGGTTTCAATGTCGTCGGTATCGGGTACCAGTACGACCGGAGGCGGACCATCACCGCCTGATCCTCCCACTGGTGCACCTATTACCTTGGTCATGTCCGATAACCTAGTGATGAACTTGAGGCGGTCCTCATCAGTAACCGCATGATCAAGACTGTTCTCTAGTGCGGTGATTGCTATCGCCATCATGTCCGCTATCCTCTCCGATTGGGTTCGAGAATTACGCTTATTTCGTCTGTTTTCCTCATGTTTGCGATAGTTGAGTGATGAAACTGTAGATAGCGTTCTATCGACAGTTTGGACAGAAATATCCAAAGATTCGGCTATAGTAGTGTGTTGATCTTTCCTCAACTTCATATCGTTAATAGTTCTATCTCTATCAGTCATATACTGAGGATAGGCGGAGGATGGCGCTATGTCCAGTCAATAGCGTGTTACTGATAGGACATAAAAAAATCCCGGTAAGTGAATACCGGGATAATAATAACGGAGTGCTAGGCCGTTATCGATGCCTTACGACGTTGGACAATCAAGTCTTGAAACTTCATGAATGCCCGGAATGATTCATAGAATTGTTCAAGTTCACTTTCCGACAATTCAACGGCAAAATCTGCCATGTAATCATCCTCCGGATCTTGAACTGCCGAGTAAACCGGGTACCATTCATCGCTTGATATCTTTACAGTCATACGGCCTCCAAAGATACGGTCTGAACGATAGGCGGGAAACTGTCAGGAAGAATATCCCGTAAAGCGATATGATAGTCCGGAAGTAATTCGCTCACAGTTTCCAGAGACCGGGAATAAGTACGGATAGAACTCTCATATTCCGCCTCTCGTCTCTCATGTTCATCAGCGATGATATCAGACGGAGTTCGGTAATCATCATGATACTCTACCACCAAGGCGGTAGGCGGAAGGTATGACTTCCGATTCCGCCTATACCGATACTGATCAGACTTGGAAACTACTTGCAAATTGCCGATAGCATCCTCGTCCATGCCGATAGTGAACATACCCAGTAATTCAAGGTATCCGCCAAACTCAAGGCGGAGCACGGCTGGGTGTCCAGCCGATACGATTGAATATACGTTGCCGAAGCTATGACGATTCAATCGTAATTCATTGCCGGAGTTATCCCGCAAATCATAGTCCATCAATAATTGATGAATCATACGATTCCAGCCTTTTCGAGCATATCGGAATAGAACCGACCATAATCCGAAAGGGCAACGATGAAAGAATTGTAATCCGACAATCGGCTGAATGTCTCTGTATCCCTCATATTACCGGAATAGTCTTTCCATCCCTTCACGAACTTATCCACGGCAATCCATAATTCCTTATGGTCCGGATTCCGCAGATCCTTTTCAATGGTCCCCAGAACGCAAGCTGATTTCTCATAGTCGGAAATCTTCGGTTCATCGGTATCGATATTCGCTTCCGCATTCAGCATATACCGTCGCCATTGTCTGGAAAACCTTTTCGCCTCTCTGGTGAAGTCATCAAGTTCCTCAAGGTTTGCCGTGATTCGAGTCTTATCCCACAATTTCGAAATCTCTTTACCGTACCACTGGCGAGCCATTGCCATTGTGTCGATACCGTCGAAATCGTAAGCCGATTTGGTCATCTGTCCTAATACGCTCATTGTTTCCCCTTGCCGTATCCCTACGGCTATATTGATTTACTCATTAAGTATAAATCAGTTTAAGCGAATAATCAAAAGAAATATAATTTATTTTCACTATAAGATTATATAGCATAAGTACTTAACAAATGTTATGTAAAATTGAAAAATACTATAGTGAGAACATGACGGTGTATTTTAGATACTATTATACTCTACAAATGTATAGTAATTTACAGTATTTATTTGCTTAAACTATCTATGTATTATATATCTATAATTATATAAGAATAATTAAGATGTATAATATATATATAATAAGTATAGGAGTAACAATGATTATTTATCTTATCTTTTGTATATGGTGGACTCACAGAGAGCTATTCAAATACAGACAGGACGGTGCGAAATGAAAGTTCGAGATGAGATTAGGCTGTATGCAGACAAGGAAAACAAGCCTTGCTTAAACTGGCTATTCGGTCGATATCACATGCAAAGCCAATGGATGTTTGTAGCTCACTGTGTCCTTGTTGAAAGGACGAATGCAAAATTGAAATCTGTACGTATGTGGGCACCTACGGCAGAAGGGAGGATTCTTTATGAAAATAGCACTATCATTTGACGATGCACTATTGGCATGTCATAAGTCTGGGATACGCTCGGACTTTAATGAAGAGGACTCTCTCTTTGGTATAGACAGAACGGTGTGGGAATCTGAGGTTGAAGGCAGCCCCTACACTCAAGAGTCTTGGTTTGGTAGTAAGATGGGTATGACTGACTCAGGCTGGGACATACCGAAGGTGTGTTTCGCTGAAGCGAGTGTATATCCATTCGCTTAAACTTTGGTTGTTATTTTCTGTAGGCGGGTTCGAATCCCGTCTATGGCATAGAAGTCCAACCGCTGCTGGTAACGCGGTAATGGCACCTGAGTCGCTGGTAGGCGGATACAACTCAGGAACGGAGTGAGCGTGGCAGTTGCTATCGGTAAGGCTTTGTCGGGCTACCGGACTCTTATAGAAACCAGTCCCTTCATTAATCGTTCTGACAGGACGGAAGGGTTACGGGGAGTAGTGCGGGGGATCCCGCCTATGTATGGGAATGAGACGAGTTTCGCTAACCCCATGCAATCAAGGATGTTAGGCGTGCGTTATTGGAGTTCATATGCGCCACATAACTCCAGGGTTCGATGCCCTGGCTCTCCAGACAGTTCTAACATGGAAGGCGGTTCACTACCGAACGAGTGTTAGGCGGGTGAGGTGTTTTTATGGTACGGTTGGGACCACCTTGGTTCACTCAAAACCGGCCCGTAGTAGGCTCATTGACCTGGGTAGTGCCAGTAATTGAGGATCCGCTACGTTATCGGGGAGTAGTGCGGGGGATCCCGCCTATGCCTGTCAGCTACGGATGGATCCGGGACTTCGGTCTCTGGCGTGGCAGGATGAGGATGTACCAGGAAAGCCGTTACCTGATGGCATTTTGAAGGGTTCGATGCCCTTCCTCTCCATACTCTTATACTTTTGTATCTTAATTTTGGAGGTTCAGTATGAATAACCTGAACAGTGTGATAATTGAAGGCAACCTGACGGCTGATCCGGAGATCAAGTTTACTCCGAACGGCAGCCAGGTTGGTAATTTCAGAATCGCCAGCAACCGTCATTGGAAAGACGGTGACGGCGAACGTCAGGAAGACGTTTCTTTCGTCGATGTCGAGGTATGGTCCCGACTCGCCGAAACGTGTGCTCAATACCTGAAGAAAGGTAGAAGCGTCAGAGTCGTTGGTGCCATCAAACAGAACAGGTGGACCACACCCGAAGGTGAGCATCGTTCTCGCTTTCTGATCGCCGGTCAGCATGTAGAGTTTGGTCCCAAGCCTCATGTTGAGGATCCTCAAGTCGACGAACAGATAGAAGCCGATGTACCTGTCATTTAATGTCGATGCCGATATCGAACTGGATGATATCGCACAAAAGACAAGTGAAGAGGGGTATTCCGAAGAACTCCTCAGTGAGTTGGTTCAGCACATGGACGGTGAGACTGTAATCGAGAAAGGCTGGGGTAATCTCAGCTCTGACGATGAACCTGAAGTCCTTTGGAATCTTTTTGAGGCCATGACCGAAAGCAACAAGGACAACTTCACCGCAAGGCTGCAGATGGTAGAACCCATTGGCGTTAAGGATGATTTATTGGCAGCAAAGTTAGCCCTCGACGAACTCCAGAGCGCAGGGCGTAAGGTGGTAGATAATATCATCTTTGCTTTGAATAAACTGGAGAAATAAGCTGTAGGTGGCCTGTAATGGGCCGCCTTCACTTATGGCAAATTTGCCATAAGCAAAAGTGGGGTTAACTTTATGTGTGACGTAAGGCGAAGAATGGACGTTTTGAGGTCTATGACTGGCAGTACTAAACAGATGAATTATATCTGGACGGCGGCCACTCTTATGCCTCATGACCCGGACGGTGTATCCGCCCTGGTCTTTGATATTACCGGATCCTATCCCGAGTGGGAGGATGTCGCAAGAATCTGTGAATTAGGGGGTGATATATTCTGATGGACAACAGACAGAACATAATCGACGACCTGAATCAATTAAAGAACGAGATGTTTGCCACAAGGGACACAATCACAGAAGGGTATAAATATTCAGAGATGGTGATTGAGGCGCTGGCTGGAGGTGAGAAGATCTATGTGCTCACAGCGGTACATGTCCTCTTAAACTCTGTGGCAGATCATTTCTTGAGAATACTGGAGGAAGATGATGGCTAGATTCAGAGGTACGGTACAAGGCGGGAGAACTCAAGCATCCCGCCTGGGCCATGCCAAGACTGGACTGGAGGTCAACTGCAATGGTTGGAATGGCGGGGTCTGTATTGATGCCGTTGCAGATGGAGATGCTGATTGCTTTCAGGTCTCACTGACCGGCGGCAGCAACGGTGGAAAGACCACGGTGCTCGGAGAGGATGGGCTGAGAACCTGGGCTGTCCCTGGATCCCCGCCTATGGAGGAGATATGAGAGCGATACTGATTAACGCAGAGACCAGGACAATTCAGGAAGTCCATGCCGAACACTCCCTTGAGTGGGAGCAGGAACAGGTAGGCGGTTTCATTGAGGCTGCCCTTTACTTTGAGAACGATGATGTTCTCTTTTGTAACGAGGAAGGACTCCTCACCAACCCGGAACACTTCACTCTATGGGATCAAGGACATCAACTACTCACGAGAGCATTCGCCGGGAACCTGGTACTGGTCGGTGGTGACGGTGAAGGCGGGTCAGCCGATGCTAAGACAAACCTGGAAGTCATCGAGAACATGTGCTCATTCGCCAATGTAAAAACCATTCGGCTGCTTGCTGCCCAAGGTAAAATATAGGAGGTCGCCATGCTGGATAAGGATTTAAATCCAGACGAAGAAGACATCGACTATGATGAAGAACAGTGGGATGGTGATTATGATCCCGAACCTGAGCCAGGATCCTGATCTTGCCGAGGCACTGGATCGTTACGAAAGAGAACAGGAGAGAGGGTAATGGATTTTAAAGAGGCAAAGGAACTTGCCAAAAAACAAGGGCATGTAGTCACTGACCTGGACGACGCATTCTTTGTGAGGACCAAACTCCAGGTGTATTCGCCTAAACGCTTCCGTGGATTTCTTGGAATTTCTGGAATGATTACAAAGGATGACTCGATCTATACGGTAGTGGCGGGGTTCTACAGTACAACAGACGGTTCAGTACCGTTCTCATTCCCCCTGCTGCATACAAAGGACATCGAGTTTGCCATTCAGTCCATGAAGAACTCCAAGCGGATCACCAAAGCACTGAGAGGAGTGAATAAACTATGACTGCCAAAGAGAAGAAGCAGCAACGCTTCATGAACATGATGGAGCTGGAACGAGATAGACAGGACAGGCTGCATCCAGGCGGGTTGTGTGATAACGGGAAGCCATCCCGTACCCTGTCCCTGACTGTGCTTGCTGCCGAGGTTGGCGAATTTGCCGATGCTATTCTGGAACACGATAGAGACAACCAGACTACCGAGCTGGTGCAGGTTGCCGCCGTGTGCATGAGGATATACGAGGAGGTATTATGAATAAGCCCGATCATTTGGAGTCGTGGGTTACAAGCAACGGGATTCACTTCGATACATTCGAAGAGGCCATGGATGATGAAGTAAGAACAGAAGTCAGTATGTTCTTTACCGTCCGAGGAATAGGTAGCGTACCGCCTGACATATTCGGGGCTGTTGTTGATGGGTTACGAGATTTAGCTCGTATCGTGGTTGAGTTGGATCAAATCAAAGAGGAGATTACTGATGTTAAAAAAGATCCTATGCGTGATGCTCTTTGCTATGCTTGCGGTAA
>RCNB010001117.1_pt1 | contig 17085 bp, 11 predicted proteins | sample 2041321 | NCBI WGS metagenome assembly RCNB01 (sample SAMN09708232, study PRJNA481090) | Marine sediment metagenome, whole genome shotgun sequencing project. | reverse complement strand
GAGTTTATAATTCATTTGCCTTCAAACAACGAATAGCATATATATGAAAGCAAAATCAATTAAAGGAAAGTCTACAGAAGCAATTAAAACTGCATTGAAAGATAGTATGGCAGATGGCTTTAAACCAACGCTGGCATTTGTTTTTATAACCAATATTGACCAGGCAGAAGCCTTGGTTGAACTATTGGATAAAAAAGGTATTGCCATTTTCGGGGCTAACCCGGCCAAAAAATTCACAGAACAGGGAATGGATGCAGATGGCATTATTGTATTATTATTAGATATTAAAATGGATTGTTTTAAAATTGTATTGAAAGATTATAAAATAGCTTCTGTCTACGAATCTGCCCGGCAGGCCGGTGAAGCTGGAATTCAGGCTTTTAAGAATCCGGGTTTTATCATCACTCCTGTAGACTATTTAATACCTGGCGAAGTTATCATCAAGGGACTGATGCATGCAGCAGGCGACAATGTTACTATCATGGGCGGTGTAGCTGGCAACGGAACCGATTTTACAGGTAAGGCATTTACAAATGATGCATCAAGTACCAGCGGTCTGATAGCCCTCGTAATAGATCAGGATAAAATTGCTGTAAATGGGCTCGCTGTTTCAGGTTGGAAGCCGGCCGGAACAGAAAAAGAAATCACAAAATCTAAAGGTTCCTGGGTCTATACCATCGACAATGAACCCGCCATGAATGTGATACAAAAATTTTTGGGCAGCGATATATCTTTAAACAAACCAAGGGAAGGTTTGGTTCGTTTGGATTCAACCTATCCTTTGCAATTTCAAAGAGCATCAGGAACTCCTATAATGAAACCCACGCTACTTTGGAACACAGCCGATGATTCTGTTATGATTGGCGGACAAGTGAAAAATGGCCAACAATTTCGTTTTTCACTGCCTCCGGATTTTGATGTGATCGATACGGTTCTTGAAAGTACAAGGAGGGTAAAAGAAAAAAAAATGCCCGATGTCGATGCATTAATTCTTTTTTCTTGCCTTGGCAGGTTGGAATCGTTAGGGCCGATGATTTCTGAAGAAATAGAAGGATTGGCCGCAATTTGGGACAAACCCATGATCGGCTTTTTCTCTCTGGGCGAATTTGGTAAGGTTGATGACGGCCAATGTGAATTTCACGGCACTACGGTAAGTTGGGTGGCATTAAAAGAAAAATAAAAAATATGAACGCAAAATCAATTAAAGGAAAGTCGACCGAAGCAATTAAAACTGCTTTGAAAGATAGCATGGCAGATGGCTTTACCCCTACACTGGCCATTTCATTTATATCCAAGAGCCAAGACCGGAAGGCAATCTCGAAGTTACTTGATGCAGAAGGTATCGCTATTTATGGTTGTACGACCAACGGCGAATTTATAGATGAAGAACCTGAAAAAGGCTCCGCTGCTATACTGCTTCTAGACCTCAACAAAGATTTCTTTCAAATTTACTTTGAAGAGTATCCCAATAAAAACTATCGCGAAGTTGCCTCGACGATTGCAAAAAAGGCAAAAGAAACATTTAAAAAACCAGCCTTCATCATAGGAATAAGCAATGCCTCAGCGGACGGCGAAGAAATTTTGCACGGCTTGGAAGATGTAGCCGGAAAAGATGTAAACGCTTTCGGTGGCGGTGCTGGTGACGATTATTCTTTTACGCAAACCTTAGTTTTTACAAATGGGAGAGAAAGCGACCAGGGGATGGTCTGCATCGCTATTGATGAAGAAAAGGTAGAAATACAAAGCATTGCCACTTGTGGCTGGAATGCTGTGGGCACCGAAAAGACGGTTACCAAAAGCGAGGGCAACCATGTTTTTACCATCGACAATATTCCCGTATTGGATATAACGGCAAAATATGGCGGACTGGAAAATGTAAATCAAGACAATGACAATTTGTTGCTTGAAATTGCCGCCAATTTCCCCCTACAATTACAGCGTAAAAAAGGCGACCCTGTAATGCGTCCCGGTTTGGTGGTCGACTGGTCAGATCGCTCCTTTTTCACCAGTGGTTCTGTCCCGCAAGGGGCAAAAGTCCGCTTTTCTTTACCTCCTGATTTTGATGTGATAGAAAAGGTAATAAAAGGAGTGGAAAAACTTAAGGAAACCAAAATGCCCGAAGCAGATGCGCTCATTGTTTTCAGTTGTGCCGGAAGAATTCTTTCGTTAGGTCCATTAATGACGCAAGAACTGGAAGGGATAAAAAATGTATGGAACGTACCCATGGCCGGAATGTTCTCCAATGCAGAGTTGGGCAGGGCAACCGGGGGGAATTTAGAAATGCATAACCTAACCACCTGTTGTATAGTGTTAAAAGAAAAATAAAACTGAAAACCTTGCCTCAACCCTAAAGGGTGGGTTTTCTCAAAAAAAGATATGGAAAACATAAATAACCCATTGCGGGCTGGCACCCTTTAGGGCTGGGGCAAGCGTGGGCGTTTACCATCAATAATAACTAATTACTTCTGTATTTGAAATAAATAATATGAACCAACACTTACAAACGATACTGGATTTTATTGAATTGTCAACTCATTTATCGGTCGAAGAAAAGACTGTGCTCATAAAAGCGGTCAAGAAAGCAGATTCCGATTTAATTATTTCAGAATTCAAATTGGAAAGAACGGAGAGGGTAAAACGTACAACAGGCATTTTATTGGAAGAGACCATTGAAGAATTGGAACAAAAAAGAAAAGCTGTTGAAGCACAAAACCGAGAACTGGAAATCGAAACTGCTTTAGAAAAAGTAAGAAGCAGAACAATGGCCATGCAGCATAGTGATGAATTGACCGAGACCTCTTATTTGCTAGACAGTCAAGTAAGGGCTCTGGGTATTAAAACTTGGGGATGTGCATTTAATATTTACGGTGATAAAGAATCTACTGAATGGTTTGGAAATGAAGCTGGGGTTTTACCAACCTACACCTTACCAAGAAAAGGCATTTTTAAGGAATATTACCAAAGGGGTCAAAAAGGTGAATCATTACTCATTAGGGAATTTTCAGGCCAAAAATGTGTGGATCATTATGAATTTATGAGTTCACTTCCTGTCATAGGTGATGTGCTAAAAAATTTAAAGAAAACAAATAATGGTTTCCCGACCTATCAAATTGACCACGTAGTCTATTTTAGATATGGTTATCTTTTGTTTATAACACGAGTGGCAGTACCGCAAGCCCATGAAATTTTCAAACGGTTCTCTAAGGTTTTCGAACAGGCATACACTCGATTTCTAGACCTTCAAAAAGCTGAAGCACAAGCGAGAGGGGCTATAAAACAAGCATCACTAGACAGGGTTCGTGGTGAAATTGCCAGTATGCGTTCAACAGAGGATCTTAATAGAATAACCCCTATCATATGGCAAGAGCTTACCAATCTGGGCGTACCCTTTTTTCGATGCGGGGTTTTTATTATGAATGAAGAAAATAAGAACCTTCAGGTCTATCTCTCCGATCCAAACGGAAAATCCCTAGGATTGATGAACCTTGATTTTACAACAAGTGAACTAACGAAAAATTCCGTTGCTGCTTGGCGGAAAAATTCGGTATTCAAAGCCCATTGGAGCAAAGAAGAATTCATCGAATGGACAAAATCATTGATGGATCTTGGTAAAATAAAATCCAAGGAAGGGTATCAAGGGGGTGATAGTGCCCCAGCATCCTTAGACCTTCATTTTGTACCTTTTTCACAAGGCATGTTGTATGTTGGCAGTTTAAACCCGCTGACCGAAGAACAGATCGAACTTGTAAAAAATCTTTCTGAATCATTTTCTATTGCCTACGCCCGCTATGAGGATTTTGTAAAACTTGAAAAAGCCAAGGAAATCGTTGAAACCACTTTGACCGAATTGAAGGCCACGCAGTCACAGCTCATCCAATCAGAAAAAATGGCGAGTCTAGGCGAACTTACTGCGGGCATTGCCCATGAAATACAAAACCCCTTGAACTTTGTCAATAATTTTTCGGAGGTGAGCAATGAACTGATCGACGAAATGAACGAAGAAATTGAAAAAGGTGACTTCGAAGAAGCAAAGGCTATTTCAATAGATATCAAACAGAATCTGGAAAAAATAAACCATCACGGCAAGCGAGCCGATGGTATTGTAAAAGGTATGCTACAACATAGTAGAAGTAGTACAGGCCAAAAAGAACTCACCGACATCAATAAGCTCGCTGATGAATACCTGCGTTTGGCCTATCATGGACTGAGGGCCAAGGATCAATCTTTTAATGCTACCTTAGAAACGGATTTTGACAAGGCAGTCGAATTCGTTTCCATTGTCCCACAAGACATAGGTCGTGTCATTCTAAATCTATTGACGAATGCATTTCATGCCGTGAAGGAGAAGGCCTCCTCTGCTAAAGTATCGAAGGATATTGATTATAAACCGACCGTTTCGGTAAGCACTAAAAGTGAGGATAAGGCCATACGAATTTCAGTGGCGGACAATGGCAATGGAATTCCTGAATCTGTAAAGAACAAAATATTCCAACCTTTTTTTACCACCAAGCCCACGGGGCAGGGCACCGGATTAGGCCTAAGCATGAGCTATGAGATTATTACCAAAGGTCATGGGGGCCAATTAAAAGTTAAAACCAAAAAAGGTGAGGGAACAACATTTACCGCCATCATACCAGAAAAATAAAGACCATGAAAATACTAGTAGTAGACGACGAACAGGATGTAAAGATTCTGTTCCAACAACGGTTTAGAAAAGAGATACGAAATGAGGAAGTACACTTTGTATTCGCTTTTTCCGGTGAAGAGGCTTTAGAAATTATGAAAACCATAAAGCAAGAAGCGGTTTTAATCCTATCTGACATTAATATGCCTTGCATGAGCGGTCTTGAATTGTTAAAGAAGATAAAGAAAAACTATTTTCAACCACCCCCAGTGGTAATGATGATTACTGCTTATGGCGATGACGAAAATCGAAATACCTCCATAAAACTGGGTGCAGATGATTTTTTAACGAAACCTCTAGATTTCAATTTATTAAAAACCAAACTAAAAGAACTAGCATAATGGCAAAGATAATGGTAGTCGACGATGAAACCGATTTGGAGGTTCTCATCAAACAAAAATTCAGAAAACAGATACGGCAAAAAGAATATGAATTCCTCTTTGCGATAAACGGTAAAGATGCCTTGGAGAAGCTTGTGGAAGACCCGGAAGTAGACATAATATTGAGTGACATCAACATGCCGGAAATGGATGGCCTTACCTTGCTCTCTGAGCTTCAGGAAAGTAGTCCGTTGATAAAATCGGTAATCGTATCCGCTTATGGTGATATGGAAAATATACGGATTGCAATGAATAGGGGTGCCTTTGATTTTATTACGAAGCCCATCAATTTTGAGGATCTTACCATTACTATGGAAAAAACCATAAAACAGGCCCAACAAATAAAAAGCACATTAAAAGCGATTAAGGAAAATAACATTCTAAGAATGTATGTGGACGAAAACGTGTTGAACTTTATGGGCGGAAAAGAGTATGAGTCCAAAATCATGTCTAACGAAAATATAGAAGGTTCGGTTCTTTTTATAGATGTATGCGGTTTTACCAAGATCAGCGAAACGACTACGCCAGATGTGGTGGTGAAAATGCTGAATACCTATTTCGATGCCATGGTAAAGGAAATTATTGATCAAAATGGTCATATAGATAAGTTTATAGGAGATGCTGTGATGGCTGTTTTTAGGGGAGAATATCACTTAGACCGTGCAATAGATGCCGCTCTGGCCATACGGAGTCAACTAAATAAACTTACGAAGGTTGAAGGTGAAGAAAAATTTCAACCTCAGGTCTCCATTGGTATTAAAAGCGGAGAAATGATCTCAGGAAATATCGGTTCAGTTACCTTAAGACGTCTAGATTATACCGTAATCGGAGATACGGTAAATACTGCCGCTAGGTTACAAGATGCCGCAAAAGAAAATCAAATTATAATTTGTGAAGGTTGCTATGAACAGGTTAAAGAGGCTTTTAAATGCGAAAACATAGGGAGTATTACTATGAAAAACAAGGCAAAACCGCTTACGGTATATAATGTACTCGAGTAATAAAAATTCACTTATAAGTTTAAGAAAACCAACAAGACACCATGGAAGAGCTTGAAAAAAAACCACTCCCGGAAACTGAAAACTTAGAAACCAAAATAAACGAATCTAACGGACATACCGAAGAACTCGTTGATCATTATTGGGGCAGTATAAATTATGTTTTAGGCCTCATTAGAGCTTCGGAAGTTAAAGCCGGTCTGATTCTTTCTTTCTATGGAATTCTTTTTAATTTCGTAGTGGGGCAAATTGAAACGGTTTTGGCCACAGGTTCTTCACAAATCTTCTTGTACGTACTTTTAGGCTTTTGGATTCTTTGCACTGTAATTTCAATTTACTACAGCATTCGTTGTTTTATGCCGCACATAGAAGGTAAATACGAGAAGAACGTTTTCTTCTTTGGAGATGTCATTTCAAAATTTGGCACGATAAAAGAGTTTTCCAAAACATTCTATAAGATAAGTTTAAATGAAGAAGAATTATTTGACCAACTGGGCCAGCAAATATTTGTCATTTCTAAGATAGCGCAGCTAAAATTCAAATATGTAAATAGATCTTTACGATTTTTAGGAATGGGACTGCTTGTTTCCCTAATGGTGGTTGTTTATTATATAATACTTATCATTACATAGACCGTTAAATCTTAATTTTTGAACCGTCTCATAGAAGGAACCTTTTCTGGGACATTCCCATTTTCTACATTCCTTTCTTTTAATCGGCCAGTTAATAGTTCAATTTTTGCTGACACTATACAATCTTCTCTGCAACATTATATAATCCTGTGGCAATCATTCTACATCAATAAATATAGGATTAGAGTAGAACCATAATTCATCCCACGGACTTTCGCCTCTTTCATCTTCTTGAGGTTCCAGTTCATTGCTATTCGTACCTCTGATACGGATATAACTATCTTTATCTAGCTCCGAAATCGTGTAGGTTAGCTCCCTAAACGGATCATTGACAGTCCAGTTAGACTCGGTAAAACGTGCAATAACCTGTGTGGTAGAGTTGTTGTCGCTATTTCGATCGGTAACTGACCCGCTTACTTCTCCTAGTATCAAATCAACACGGGTAACTTCAGGGTTTTGTTTCCATGAATTCAGGGTGTCAGGGTCTTTAAAGCGAATGGTAACCGTTACATCTTCGCCCGGGGTAATATGAATTGTACCTCCGATATCAGCAGTATGATGGCCTCCTTCTACCCGAACATAAAGCGCTGAGATTAAATCTCCCAGCGTTACAAAAACGCGGCCATTTCGAATGCCATCTATAATATCGTCGTGATTTTTTTGGGCAAAGACATAGGTTTTGGAGTATTCGCCGGGCCAGAAATCGCTACCACCTTCGCGCCAGTGAACATGTGAGTCAGAGTTTGCGGTTATCCACCAATGGCGACCTTCGCCCAACATTGAATCCCAAAATCCGCCCAGTTTAGCTGTCATCTGATCAAAACCTCCCATCGTAGGGAATTGTCCATATCCACCCCGGGGTCGTTCACGTAAAGTACTATCGGCATTTAAGGTAGCAGCTTGGTGACCAGGTGCTCCAGCCATACCTACGGCAATTTCAGGGGCTGTATCGTTCCAGTCCCGAAGTTCGGCAGGATCATCTTTTCCGTACACGCCCAAATCTGATGCAGATCGGGAAGGGTGATTGGCAATAACCACCGGTTTTGTGGCCATTGTATTCATGAATGCCAATGCTTCAAGCATTCTTGGTTCGGTATCCCAACTTGGATCAGATGGGTGAGGTTCTCTTTTATTGAATTGAGATTCTATGCTGTGTAAGTGGGTAGATTCATCGTGCGAATGCGGGATAATTAAACTGGAGTGATCGGCGCCAGGAGTATCGAATTCCATCCCATAAAACTGAATCACTTCGGGTACAACTTTTCTCGAATACAACAATTCGGGATAGGCCATTTCCAGATTTACTTTACTGTGATTGGGGCCGCCATGATCGGTGGTTACCATCCACGAAAGTCCATAATACTTCCCCATTAAGGCATTCATGGGCGTTGGATAAATAGCATCACCTCCTTTAATGGGGGCAGGAGGATCCACTTCACGATCCCAGCCGACACTATATCTAGAATGAATATGATGATCTCCTGCCAGCCATGTTCGGCTCGCTTTATCCTGTGCTAAAGCTGGATGCTGAAACCCAAGAATTAGAAACGGCATTGATAGATAAACAAAGGGTGATCGGAATGTAATTGAGAAAAAGCGACGCATGAGATAGATAGACTAATACCTTGATTTAAATTATGTTATAAAGATAGTATTTTGTTACGACAGCTACCATACCATTACCCTTAAGAGATCATTACATTACCTGAGACTAATAAAATCAACCTCATTTCTTTCTATTCCAGGCGTGGAAGCTTTGCAAATGGGGGTTAGTGCAAATCGTAGAGGAGATCTGAGAACAATGAATAATCGTTTTGTTACAGATTTTGGAACCACCTCGCCAACTCCAATAAGAGGGGATGAATTAAACTAAAACTGTGCCCAACAAAACCGTTGGGGTACATTCAGCTCAAGCTGACTTTTGTAGTGCTATAAAACGGCCGTTTTAAAGAACTACTCCGTCCACAAGCCTTTTAGCGAATTGTCGATACTGTTCTTATTTATTGTAACTTATAAATCAAATCAACCCTAACCATGAAAGTACTATCCAAAATCACAATTCTACTTCTCGCCTTTATTGTCTTTTTCGGTTCATGTAAAAATGAAGACACCTTGCTAAAGGGATCCAACGAACATATCACTGCCGTAACAACTTCCATTAATGATCAGGCCTTGGTAAATGCAAAAAATGATTCGAAAGACTGGCTTAGTTATGGCCTAAACTATTCTGAAAATCGTTTTAGTCAGCTTAATTCGATATCCGATAAAAATGTAAACGATTTGGGCCTAATGTGGTCGTACGATCTTAATTCCATCCGGGGAGTGGAAGCAACACCGGTAGTAGTTGACGGAATCATGTATGTAACGGCTCCATGGAGTATTGTACATGCCATCGATACCAGGACAGGAAAACAAATCTGGACCTACGATCCTAAGGTGCCCAAAGAGACAGGTGTTAAGGCATGCTGTGATGTGGTCAATAGAGGAGTAGCACTATACAAGGGTAAAGTTTTCTTTGCATCCCTTGATGGACGCCTCATTGCACTTGATGCCGCAACTGGCACAAAAGTATGGGAGCAGGTTACCCTTGATACAACAAAGAACTACACCATTACGGGAGCTCCCCGTGTTTTCAAGGGCAAAGTTATTATTGGAAATGGCGGAGCGGAATATGGGGTCCGTGGTTATATAACTGCCTACGATGCGGAATCAGGAGAACAAGCATGGCGTTGGTATTCAGTGCCTGGCAATCCGGATGAGACTTATGAACAACCTGAATTGGAAATGGCGGCCGAAACCTGGGATCCTAGTGGAAAATACTGGGAGCTTGGTGGTGGAGGCACCATGTGGGATTCCATGGCGTACGACCCGGAACTTGATTTGATGTACGTTGGGGTTGGCAATGGCTCCCCTTGGAACCGCAGATTGCGCTCACCAGGAGGTGGCGACAATCTATTCCTATCTTCAATAGTTGCTCTGGATCCCGATGATGGTAGTTACAAATGGCACTACCAGGAAACACCAGGAGACCATTGGGATTATACAGCAACCCAATCATTGATTCTGGCAGACCTCGAAATTGATGGTGCTAAAAGAAAGGTAATTATGCAGGCTCCCAAAAATGGTTTTTTCTTCGTAATCGATAGGACCAACGGGGAATTCATATCTGCACAAAATTTTGTCGATGTAAATTGGGCCTCCGGATATGATGATAACGGGCGACCCATGGAACTTGAAGCGGCTGAGTATAAAAGTGGGACTTATGAAGCTATCCCAGGACCTAATGGAGCCCATAATTGGCACCCTATGTCTTATAACCCAACTACTGGCTTGGTTTATATTCCTGCCCAGAATATGCCTTTTGTTTGGGAGGATGATCCAAATTGGGTCGCTAATTCCACTGCAACTGGAGGATTTATGTCGGGAACTGGCTGGAATTTGGGTATCCTCATGTCGGAGGTCCCTCCGAAATCTGCAATATTTGGTCATTTGCTGGCTTGGGATCCGGTGAAACAAAAAGCCGCTTGGAAAGTTGACCATATTGGCCCATGGAATGGTGGTACGTTGAGCACCGCCGGAAACCTGGTTTTCCAGGGTAGTGCAGATGGCAGATTTGTAGCTTATAATGCCATCAATGGTGACAAACTATGGGAAGTACCAGTCGGAACTGGCGTCGTGGCAGCACCGGTTACCTATGAAGTTGATGGCCAGCAATATGTTAGTATTGCAGCAGGATGGGGTGGCGCTATTGGTTTGCGGGATCATTTCTCAGAAAGTCAAAGTCCTGGTAAGATATATACCTTTTCCCTAGATGGAAAAACGCCAATGCCTGAGTTGGAAATACCTGAAGCCAAGCCAATTCTCAGTGGTGTCCCCTACAAACCAGAGGACTTTGAACTTGGAGCAAAACTCTACGTAAGTCATTGCTTTCTGTGTCACGGTTTACCAGCAGTGTCGAATGGTGGTAACATTCCTAACCTCGGATTCTCAGATAGAAACAAGATTGAAAACCTGAAAAATATTGTTTTGACCGATGCACTTAAAGAATTAGGCATGCCCAATTTTGCCGGTAAATTGTCGGAGGATGAGGTGACTAAGATTCAGGCTTTCATCCAGGGGGTTGCAGATGCAGTTAGTGCACAGTTGGCAGCTTCCAAATAAGGGTATTGTTTTTTAATATATTGTGTGGGGCTACATTATATGGCTAAATCTGAAGACTGGCCAGTAATGCCCGTGTAATTGCTATCTTTTGAGTTACTACTCTTGGATATTCTTATCTTTTAATTATGAAACTATTAATAACCATTCTTTTCTCAGTATTAATTGCCAATCTTTTCGCACAGGGAGATTCTTCTGATGCTGAAGTTCAGCAGCTAAAGATTACATCTCTAAAAGAAGGCTGGAAGACTTTGGGTCTCCGTGTAAAAAAGGGAGCGGAGGTTACAATTTCGGCCATAGCCGATTTGAAAGAGAGTTCGCCTCTTCCCTTGGAAGCGAGACATAGCATCTGGGTGAGGGTAGGTAAGAAAGGTAAAATATTTCAATTGGCCAGCAACAATCATACATTCACCTCACAAGAACGAGGAGAAATTTTTATCGCCGTGAATTTAGCATCCAAATCGCTTTGGAAAGATGAATATGGAAACTGGACAGATGCGTTTGAGCTAATCCCTGACACTCCAATTGATGTTTTGGTTACGGGAATTGTATGGCCCCGTGGTGCAAATGCAGGATTGCGCGAAATGAAAATCAGCAGTGATTCTAATTTGGCTGGAATAGCAACGCGGGGAATCAGCGCTATAGAGAACAAACGATCCCTGCCTGAAGGATTTAAACCCCTGTGGTTTCTAGGTCAATCAAATATATTTGAAGCCTACAACGAAGAAGGGCGAAAAGGGGTAAGAGTTTTAACAAATGATGATTACGGAATAATAAAAAAGCCTTTGGATATTCCTCTAAACGAAGAAACACGGATTAATTTCAATTGGTGCTATAAGAAGCTTCCGGCTACAATGTCTGAAATAGAAGTTGCAGGTCATGATTATATGAGTATTGCGGTAGAATTCGACAATGGCTCGGATATTACCTGGATGTGGAGCCGTGAAATTATCCCGGAAACAAGTTTTCATTGCCCTCTTAATGGATGGCAAGATGTTGAAACCCATATCGTATTGCAGAGTGGTTACAGTGAATTGGGTAAATGGTTTAGTCACGAGCGGCAGGTTAAAAAAGATTATGAAAGCGCTGTGGGCGGTGAGGTCCCATCCCGTATTGTCGGAGTTTGGATTATTGGGAATGCGGTATTTGGAAAACAGGAAGCTGAGGCCATATTTGCAAATATTCAAATTAAGAACAAGGCTGAAGTAATTGATATTTTTGAGTAATCGAAGATTTCTTCTGTTTTGTCGAGTTACTGTTTTGTTTTACTTTTTCGTTGACTTCATTTTTGTAATTCTTCAGATAAAAGTGGCCTGCAAACGAGCAAGGATTTCCAAGTCATCATTTCATCGTTTTGAAAAGTCCCTTAAAAGGAACCTTTTTTAGGACATAGCTTTCTTCTTCATCCAGTTCTTTTAACCGGCCGTTTTACGGGACACTAAAAATCGTAATCAATAGGTCATATAAGTTGAATATGATCATTAACTATATATCCCTATATTAGTTAATAACTATATCCAATGTTCTCATCAATAAAATTATACACTATGACAAAGCCAATGTTAGTAATTTTTCTCATCTTTTTTTGTCCCTTTCAAGGGGAAAGTCAAAAAACACCTAACTCAAACTTTGCTTGGTATGGTGGGAACCTTGCAAACCAAAAGTATGTAGATCTTGATCAAATCGATGCGGAAAATTTTGACCAACTAGAAATAGCCTGGAGGTGGACTTCAGTTGATCAACCTATTATGGAGAAAGATTCTAGTCTTTGGACCTGGACAAATGAATCAACACCTATAATGATCGATGGAATTCTTTACACAAGTACTTCATTAAGTCAGGTTGCCGCGATTGATGCCAAAACTGGTCAAACGATTTGGTCATATAACCCCAAATCTTATCTAGAAGGATCCCCACCAAATCATGGATTTGTACATAGAGGAATAGCGTTTTATGACGATGGAGCAGATAACAGAATATTTATTGGCACTGGTGATGCTTACCTTATTGCACTAAATGCAAAAACAGGTAAACCAATAAGCGGATTTGGTGAAAACGGAAAAATTGACCTTACTAAAGGATTAAGGAGACCTGTTCACAGGTTAGCTTATGGCATTTCAAGTCCACCAATTATCTGCCGGAATACCATAATTGTAGGATCTTCCATTGTGGATTACCCCCTGAGTGCATCTATGCCGCCGGGCGATGTCCGAGGATTTGATATTAACAGTGGTGAACAAAAATGGGTATTTGAGTCTATTCCTCAGGAGAACGGAGAAGGTGTAGAGACATGGGAGAATGATTCCTGGAAGTATAATGGTAATACTAATGTCTGGACAATCATGAGCGCTGATGAAGAATTAGGGTATGTGTATCTGCCATTCGGAACACCTTCTAATGATTATTATGGTGGCAACCGACATGGGGATAACTTATATGCTGAGAGTCTGGTTGCGGTCGATGCTGCTACCGGCAAAAAGATTTGGCATTATCAAACCACTCATCATGGTCTTTGGGACTACGATTTGCCTGCTGCTCCTATACTTATGGATTTAGTGGTAGATAATAAACCTGTCAAAGCTGTTGCACAACTTACAAAACATGGTTTTTGTTTTGTTTTTAATAGGATTACAGGGGAGTCCGTTTGGCCTATAGAAGAAAAACCTGTCCCTGCTTCAAATGTACCAGGAGAAAAGGCATCACCCACCCAACCCTTTCCTACCAAGCCTAAACCATATGACCAGCAAGGATTAACTGAAGATGATTTAATTGATTTTACTCCAGAACTAAGACAGGCGGCACTTGAATATGTAAATCAATATGATTACGGGCCGTTATTTACCCCGCCCTCTTTAAAAGGGACATTGCTTTTTCCAGGAATTGTAGGTGGTGCAAACTGGGCAGGCGGTGTTTTTAATCCAAATACGCAACAGTTATATATTCCGTCTGTAACGCTTCCTTTTTTAGTAACGCTACAGAAGGCAGAAGGCAATATGGAATTTAATAAATACTACAAATTACCACCAACAGTTGCTTTACTTGATGGCTTACCGCTGACAAAACCACCTTATGGAAGAATTACAGCCATCGATATGAATACCGGTGATCACTCATGGATGACAGCTGTAGGATCTGGCCCAATTAATCATCCTAAATTAAAAGGATTAAACCTGCCTCAATTAGGTTCGCCCTTCAGAATGCAGGTTCTTGGAACACAAACTTTACTGTTGGTAGCCCAAGATGGTGGAGTTGCATCCCGGGCCTATGCATCGCGAGGCTATAATGTAGCTGTAAGTAGTACCGACATTGAGCCCTCAATTCGTGCATTTAACTATGATAATGGCGAGTTAATAGCTGAAGTTCCTATTCCGGCAAATGCAAGGGGAGCGATGATCTCTTATATGCTAGATGGCAAACAATACATTGTAATTCCAGTTGGAGGAGCCTCAGCACCTGCAGAATTGATGGCGATAGCATTGCCAGATTAAAAAATATATATAAACGAAAAGCTGAGAACAATGGCTAAAATGGCAATAACTTCCTATCGTCGACTACAGCATTTAGCGGACCGTTCAAATCTTAATTTGTGAATTGTCCCGTTAAACGAACGATTTACGGGATTCATCCAACTTCTATTCTTTTTTCAAACGGTCTTTTTATTGTATTATTGAAATTATAAAAGTTGAATTTATGTTGTAGAGAGCGAAGACATTTGATAATCCATTTTCAAAGTATCCGTTCTGCATATTGTGTAAGGCTACAAGGGACTTCCAGTTCGCTATTGAGCCGGTGCGGCCCTCAACAAATCAAGTAATAACAGGCGCTATTCCAGTATGTACTATTGATATAGTTTCAAACTTCCTTGGATAGATTCAACCCCCCCTGTATCTTCTGGACAGCTTGTTGAGTCTGAAACCTTGATGGTTCTTGGGTAAACGTACCAAGAAAATAGTACGATAAACTAATACCAACCGCAACGGGATGTCGGAAATTGATTTAAAGATGAAGATTTCGTTGTATGCGGGATCACACTCTACTCGCCGCATCTGGCCAACGTACGCCGTTTAATCCTCAATCGCCTGGACGACGATTGTTTCGTATCCTCCCAAAATCTCGTCCAATTTGGGGTTGTTGTACGCATTGGTCAATAGTATCAATACCATATCATTCTCGGGGTCGATCCTGAAATAAGTTTGCCAATATCCGTTCCATCCCCATTGGCCTGCGTTTATCCCATCCGCATTTTCTATCAATCGAACTGCACCACCATATCCAAATCCTAGTCCCTCACCCAACCTCAATGTATCGATTTGATTCGCAACCATTCTGTCGACGGTCGATTTCTTTAGAATTTGTGCCTCTCCCAGTGTTCCTTTGTTGAGGATGGCGCTTGCAAATTTTAAGTAATCGCTCGCCGTTCCAACCAAACCGGCCCCGCCCGCAAAGTAGGTTTTTGCCCCTGAGATGGCATAATCGGTAACAAACAAATCCGGTAAGTTTTCATCCACGTTCGGTCTTGGCCATACATCCACCAGCCTATCGGCCTTCTCATCCGATAAATAAAATCCTGTGTCGTGCATACCAAGGGGCTGAAAGATGTTTTCTTCGAAATACTCGTTCAGGGGCAACCCTGAGACCTTCTCTACGACGTATCCCAAAACATCGATGTTGGTTCCATACGTCCAGGCCTCTCCTGGTTGGTGCATAAGCGGAGCTTTGGCCTGCTTTGGGATATTGGTCTCGAGGGTTATTGCATCCTTTGTCCAGGCTTCCACAAAATCATACTGAGGATAGATGGCTCCCGCTACCGGGTGGAAAACGGCATACGGAATACCTGAAGTGTGAGTTAACAGGTGGTGCACCGTAATCTCTCGCTCGATGGGAACGGAAGTGAACGATGAATCTTTCTCGTTGAAAGTCTCCAATACCTCAACGTCTGCAAACTCCGGGATGAATTTCGATAGCGGGTCATCGGTCGACAGTTTGCCTTGCTCGATCAATTGCATAACCGCGGTCGATGTTATTGGCTTGGACATGGAAGCAAAACGAAAAATGTTGTCCAAGGACATTTCTTCGGACTTCTCCAGATCACTGAATCCAAAGGCCCTCTGGTAAATGATTTTGTCCTCCTTTGCTATCAGGGCCACTGCTCCGGAAATCAATGCCGAATCAATCGCCCATTGAACGTGCGCCTCGATCTGATCTATTTCTTCCTGATCCAGGCCGTATCCCAACGGGTCCGCTGTCGAAAGAACAGGTTTTGAATCTTTGGAATCGGAACGGGACGCACAGGAAAAAATAAGTGCTATAATAAGAAGTGTAGTAACGAGTCTCATGAATGTTGATTTTTGCACTAATGAAATTAGGTATAAATAAGGTCCCAAATCCGCAAAATCCTAAAAAAAAAGAAAACGCCCGGTAAAAGCGAATTAGTGCCTCACGCATAAATACATATCCAATGTAGCATTTGATGATGAAAATAAGGCAGTCGGGCCTCAAAAACTACTTCAGGTCCAAAGTGAACATCTTTAAATGGGCGGACCATGCACAAGAATTGATATCGAACCCTTCTCCTGTAATGTTACATCCACGTGTAGAAATTTTAGCAAGAAGGACAATGGATATATGAATCGCAAAAAAACTAAATTCCTAGTGAATTGGAAGAAAAGGAAAGAAATAATTCTATCCGGCAACAAATACTTCTAAGAAAAACGGAGCTAACAAACACTAAAATGAATAGGTGGGCCTGCCCAATGACACATAGGCCGAATAGGTTGAAAGGTGTTTGAGAAAAGGAACTTATAACCGTGACCTACTGGGGGGGGACTCATTTTAGCTAGGTTAGGCACACAATGTTGGCCCGGTCACTTTAAACGAACGTTTTTCAGGACTAAGAATTTGAAGACCCCCCTGAAATAGATTTAAGCACTTCTTTGATATAACCGAATGGAATCTTCCATTTTGAATTCAGCCCAGATCAAAGGATGGTCACTTGCAGCATCCAGTTCATTATTTAAGGATTCATATATTGGCCATTTTGGCATTTTAGAGGGCCATACTGCTTTCCTGTTTAACCCACTAAGGTCTACCTTTCCAAAAAGAAAAGGAGATAGCAGGAGATAGTCCCTTTGTTTGATGTTAACCCCTTTACGATAGCCACCCATCCGATAGTATCCACTATGATTCCCCAAATCAAGATCTGTCTCAAATGAATCGTGTTTCACAATATCGTT
>RCNB010001116.1_pt1 | contig 17102 bp, 12 predicted proteins | sample 2041321 | NCBI WGS metagenome assembly RCNB01 (sample SAMN09708232, study PRJNA481090) | Marine sediment metagenome, whole genome shotgun sequencing project. | reverse complement strand
CTGGAGGAAAGGACATTGAGAATCATCATCATCGGCGCCGGGCAAGTGGGCTTCCACATCGCCAGCCGGCTCGCCCTGGAAAAAAAAGACGTTGTTGTTGTTGACAAAGATCCGGAGGCCTTGCGCCAGGTTTTTGAAGGCCTGGACGTACAAACCGTTCAAGGTTGCGGAAGCAGTCCGGTAATCCTGGAAAAGTCGGGTATAAAAGGCGCAGACATCCTTCTCGCCGTAACCGATAGCGACGAGACCAACCTCGTGGCAACCTTCTTTGCCAACCTACTATCCCCCACCACGGTGAAGCTTGTCCGAATCCGGGGCGAGGAGTACCTCAGCTATCAAGATATCTTGACACAAGAGCCCTACGGCATTGATGTGATTATAAATCCGGAAGAAGAGGCCGTCAAGACAATCGAAACCCTCCTGCGGGTTCCAGGGGCCGTGGATGTCGGCGAGTTTGCCGAGGGCCGTATCAAACTCGTTGGCGTCAGGTTGGAAGAAGGGTGCCCGGTAATAGGGGTCAAGCTCTCAGATCTGAGCGCAAAAACCGGTGACATGAAGATCCTTGTGGGAGCCATCATCAGGGATGAAAAGCTCATCATCCCATCTGGAAACAACAAGTTGGAAGAACACGACCTGGTCTACTTTATCTCAGAGGAAAAGGACCTGAAATCCGCCCTTAAGATCTTTGGGAAACGAGCAGAACCGTTTAACCGGATCCTCCTTATCGGAGGGGGAAATCTGGGCCTCAAGTTAGCCACGACTCTCGAAGGCATGTCAATTCATACCAAACTTATTGAAAAAAATCCAGATCGGTGCCGTGAACTGGCTGAACGGCTGAACAAGGTAGTTGTATTACAGGGAGACGGCTCCGATCATGACCTCCTGAGGGAGGAAAATGTCCAAAGCATGGACGTTGTGGTCACGTTAACCGATGATGAAGAGACGAATATCCTCACCTCATTGTTGGCCAAACGGATGGGCGCCCATAAGACAATAACCCGAATCAACAAGTTCAGTTATCTTCCCCTGGTTGCAGTGATCGGTCTTGAGCATATTGTCAGCTCTCGCCTTGCCGCCATCAACACCATCCTGCATCGAATCCGCCGGGGAAAAGTACTGTCCGCAATGACCCTAAAGGGAGAAGAAGCCGAGGTCCTGGAAGCTGTGGCACTGGAAACATCTGATATCACGGGAAAACCGTTGAGAAAGATTTCTTTTCCCAGCAACGCCCTGGTCGTCGCGATTATCAGGGGCGAGGAAGTTATTATTCCCACTGGCAACAGCGTTATTTCCCCCGATGATAGAATCATCATACTGTCAACCCGCCAGGCAATTCCTCAGGTGGAAAAGGTCCTCATGGTCAAGCTGGGGTATTTCTAGGTGCGGATTCGATACACACTTCATGTGGTGGGGATCTTGATGCTCTTTCTCGGCATCACCATGGTATTGCCCCTCCTTTTTGGGCTCTATTACCAGGACGGCAGTGTGGTTCCTATCGCCCAATCGATAGCCGTAACCCTTGCCGGCGGCTTGTTGCTGTTTGTCTGCTTCAGGGGATCCAAGGAAGAGACCATGACCCATCGAGAGGGAATGGGGATCGTGGCCATTGGATGGATAGCGGCAGGAGTCTTTGGGGCTCTTCCCTACTATTGGGGGGGCGTGTTCGTCAGTTTCTCCGATGCTGCCTTCGAATCCCTGTCGGGCTTCACCACCACCGGAGCTTCCGTGCTTACCCAGATAGAAACCATCCCTCGTGGATTTCTGCTCTGGAGAAGCCTTACCCACTGGCTGGGCGGCATGGGAATCATTGTTCTTTCTCTGGCCATCCTACCCATCTTGGGGATTGGGGGCATGCAGCTATACAAGGCAGAGGTCCCCGGCCCCGTACCTGACAAACTTAAACCCCGCATTCGGGATACGGCCATGGTGTTGTGGAAGGTCTATGTACTTCTTTCCGTGGCAGAAACCGCACTGCTCATGGTGGGGGGCATGGACCTGTTTGAAGCCCTTTGCCACACATTTGGCACGATGGCAACCGGAGGCTTTTCCACAAGAAATACCTCTATTGGTGCGTACAATAGCCCGTACTTCGACACCGTGATCATCGTTTTCATGTTCTTTGCAGGCATCAACTTTTCCCTTCATTATCAGTTTATCAAGGGAGACCATTTAGCATTCTGGCGGAATTCAGAGTTTCGCTTTTTTGTCGGGCTCTGTGCGGCGTTTTGTATGATCGTGGTGTTTAGCCTTTATCACAATGTATATGAAAGCCTAGGCCAATCCATCCGTTTCGGTGTCTTTCAGGTAATCTCGATCATAACCACCACCGGATATACCACAGCCGACTATGAAATGTGGCCTTCCCTCTGTCAGCACATATTGCTTTTCTGCATGTTTCTCGGTGCGTCCGCCGGTTCCACCGGCGGCGGCATGAAGTGTTTGCGTATCATGCTTTTATTGAAACACTCCTACAAACAGATCTTTTCCCTTATTCACCCCCGCGCGGTCACTCAAGTAAAGCTCGGGAAACGCCCTATCACGGACGAGGTCCTTCACAGCATCTGGGGTTACTTCATGCTCTATATCGGTCTGTTTGTACTGTGTGCCTTTCTACTGGCCGCCATGGGGGTAGATGTGGTGACCTCTTTTGCAGCCGTGGTGGCTAGCATTGGGAATATAGGACCCGGCCTGGGATTGGTTGGCCCGACTGAAAACTACGCCCACATCCCGGTATTGGGAAAGTGGCTGCTTATCCTGTGCATGCTTTTGGGCAGATTAGAGATATATACCGTATTGGTCCTCTTCATACCTGAGTTCTGGCGCAAATAGTCCGCCCGGAGCCCTTTGAGCATCTCCTTGCCACAATCCAAATCACCCCCACCTCACTGCTATGTACGGCATGCTAATTGCTTGCATCTATTGCAAATATGCAATTGATTGTAATGCTTTCACCGTACACAAACAACTGTTGGAAAATGGAAGATTCGTCGTTGAAAGGTAGTGATAGATAATGTCTGAGCCAACAAAAGCCTTCTCGAAATCGAGCATCCATGTCTTTTTGTTCTGCCTTTTTCTTATCTTCTTCACTTGGCCTTTCATGACCATCGCAGATCGAAACGATTCTCAGTGCACTATGTTCGTTTACGCCTTTGTTATGTGGCTGCTGCTGGTCATGGTCCTATTCATCATAGGTACAAATTCCGTAAAAAACGCAACCTTCACACAGGACGAGGATACGTAGGCCGTGACTACCTTAAATCCACCAACAGTCATAGGCCTTTTCCTCCTATACATGGCCTTTCTTTTCATAATCGCCCTTTGGGTAGAGCGTCAGAACTCTTTAAAAGGCAAAAACCTCACCAACAATCCCATAGTATATTCACTCTCGCTTGCCGTGTACTGCACTTCCTGGACATATTACGGAAGTGTGGGTAAGGCCGCAACATCCGGCCTACTCTTTCTAGCAATATATGTAGGTCCAACACTTGCCATCGTGCTTTGGTGGACAATATTGCGAAAACTCGTAAGGATTAAGTCCAAGCATCGTATTACAAGCATAGCCGATTTTATTTCAGCACGCTACAACCGATCTCAACTCTTGGCCTCCATGGTAACAGTAGCGGCAATATTAGGCACCATGCCTTATATCGCCCTTCAACTTAAGGCTGTTATGACCACCTTTGCCATTGTCTCTCCTCAGAGCGGTGCTTCCTCCTGGACACAAGACCACGTGGGATACATTGTTGTCTTACTGATGATTGTCTTTACTATCGTCTTTGGAGTTAGGCGTATCGATCCAACAGAACGTCATCAGGGCATGATTGCGGCTGTGGCTGTAGAATCTTTGGTCAAGTTGCTCGCCTTTCTGGCTGCGGGTATATTTGTCACCTATTTCATGTATGACGGTTTCGGCGACATAATGAAACGTATAACCGAAAGCGCTCATAGCCAACACATGAGTTTTGCCGGAAATACCGGCACAACTTACGTGATGTGGACAAGCTACCTCGTAATGGGTATGGCAGCCATCATGTTTCTGCCCAGGCAGTTTCACGTAGCAGTCGTTGAAAATTCCAGCGAAAGGAATATATTGTCGGCCATATGGCTTTTCCCCCTATACATGCTGCTTATAAACATCTTTGTCATTCCCATTGCCATGGGCGGACTTCTTCGATTGCCCGCATCACAAGCAGACACGTTTGTCCTCAGGCTGCCGATGGAGTCCGGACACCCTGTCCTGACACTTTTTGTCTTTATCGGCGGCTTTTCCGCTGCAACAAGTATGATCATGATAAGCTCCATGACAATAGCCACCATGATTACGAATCATCTGGTTCTCCCGGCAGTAGAATGGATAAAGGCCTTCGGTTTTCTTAAACGCCACATACTGCAATGCCGATGGGTCGCGGTGACTCTATTCATTCTCATGGGCTATTCGTTCGAGCGCCTAGTGGGCGAATCGTACATGCTTGTTAACATCGGGATTATGTCATTTGCCGCAGCACTTCAGTTTGCCCCGCCTATACTGATCGGAATCTTTTGGAAAGGCGCAAACAGGACAGGGGCTATACTCGGCATGGGGGCCGGCTTTGCCGTATGGTTTTATACAATGCTTCTGCCTTCGCTTGCCAAGAGTGGCTGGATAGCTCAAAGCTTTCTTAATGAAGATCCCCTAGGTCTCGTCATCTTTAGACCCGAAGGGCTTTTCGGACTTACACAGCTTGATCCGGTAACCCATACCGTCTTTTGGTCGATGTTTTTTAACATTTCCCTTTTGACACTTGGTTCCCTTTATACAAAGACAAGCCACGAAGAAAGGAAGTTGGCTGAATCCTTTGTTAATGCGTTAGAAACCACCGAGACATTTACCCCCGCCCCATCTCAACACCCCACGATTGAACTTGTCCCTAAAAAGGAGCGGATCATAGAATTGCTCAGCCAGTATTTCCCTGCAGTAGAGGCTGAAAACATCTTGGGAAGGTGTGCAATAACGCTCGGGATCAAAGACAAAGTCCAAATCTCAATTACAGAGCTGGCCCAACTAATCGGAGAAATAGAAAAGTCGCTTGCCGGCTCTTTTGGCGCAGCTTCAGCCCATAGAATCGTAGCCCAGGGCAAGATCATCACGTCCTCCGAAACAGATGCCCTCAAAGAAACATATGGCGAAATACTCGCCAAAATGCGCTTAACACCTGATGAATTAAGACAAAAGATCGATTACTATAAGGAAAGAGAACGCCTCCTGAAACAACATGCCAAAGAGTCAGCAGAAAAAATAGCAGAACGAGAAAAAGAAATCACTGAACGAAAACGCGTAGAGGCAGCACTTCGCGAGAGCGACGAAAAGCTTAGAAACATCAATACGGCACTAGACCGAGGTCTATCCGATGTCTTCGATGCCCTAAAAGAGATCTCCTCGGGAAATCCTGATGTGAAGATATCTGAAGAGTCAACACTGGAAGTGATTTCCAAACTGAAACAAATGGTTAACACAACCGCCGAAAACCTGGGGGAAATAGTTGATCTTTCACACGAATTTGCCATAGGCCTTGCTGAGCACTTTGATGTCTTACTCAGGGTATCAACGGGAAAGCTGGATGCTCGCGTGCTTGGAACCTCTCAAGTCGACTTGCTGGAATCTCTGAAAAGAGTCACAAATCAGATGATTGACAGTGTGTCTACAGAGATTGCTGAACGAAAGCGGGCGGAAAAAGAGGTGATGGAAAGTGAGGCGCGACTAAAAAACATATTGGATTCCATACAGACTGGAATAGTTATAATAGATGCGGAAACCCGTGAGATTATGGATGCCAACCCTGCAGCCATAAAGATGATGGATGCATCGAAAAAGGAAATAATAGGCAACAAGTGCCACAATTTGATGTGTGTTGCCGATCGAAACCGGTGTCCTGTCTTGGATTTGGAACAATGTGTTGATAATTCGCAACGCGAGCTTCTCACTATTGCCGGCAAACGTGTGCCTATCCTTAAGACCGTTATCTCCATCTCCTTGGACGGGCACAGGTGCTTGCTCGAAAGTTTCATTGATATAACGGAACTCAGGGAGGCGGAAGAAGAAAAGAGAAAACTTGAAGACCACTTGAAACGGGCCGAAAAGATGGAAGCCATCGGCACCCTGGCAGGAGGGGTGGCACATGACCTTAATAATATCTTGAGCGGCCTTGTGAGTTATCCGGAATTGCTGTTGCTGGACCTTCCAGAGGACAGCCCCCTGAGAAATCCCCTTTTGACTATACAAAACTCGGGCAAGAAGGCAGCAGCCATTGTCCAGGATTTACTCACATTGGCAAGAAGAGGGGTAGCCGTAACGGAGGTATCTAACATAAAAACGATAGTTAAAGATTACCTGCAATCTCCCGAATACTATAGGCTGCAATCATTTCACCAAAACGTTGAGGTTGAAACAAGACTCGAAACCGATTTGTTAAACATCCTCGGTTCCCCTGTCCATATATCAAAGACCATTATGAATCTGGTTTCAAATGCAGCAGAGGCCTTGCCAGATGGCGGGAAGGTAGTGATATCGGCACAAAACCAGTATATCGACAAACCGATAAGAGGCTATGACAAGGTAAACGAAGGTGATTACATCGTTTTGAGTGTATCAGATACCGGCATTGGTATTGTTGCCGAGGACATGGAAAGAATATTTGAGCCTTTCTATACGAAAAAGGTGATGGGAAGGAGTGGGACGGGCTTAGGAATGGCCGTTGTTTGGGGCACGGTAAAAGACCATAACGGGTATATCGACATTGAAAGTACTAAAGGGAAAGGAACTACCTTTGCACTTTACTTTCCAGTAACAAGAAAGGAAGCTCAAAAAGATGAATCCGCCAAATCTATTGAAGACTATATGGGCAATCGAGAAAGGATCTTGGTAGTAGATGACGTGGAAGAACAAAGAGGCCTAGCCTCCGTGCTGTTGACCAAATTGGGATATACCGTCAATATTGTTTCCAGTGGCGAAGAAGCAGTTAAATTTATGCAAGAAAATTCAGCCGACCTGTTGGTTTTAGACATGATCATGGACCCGGGGATTGACGGACTAGACACTTACAAAAAGATCATTGAACTGCATCCTGGACAAAAGGCCATTATAGCAAGCGGATTTTCAGAAACCGACCGTGTTAAAGAGGTCCAACGTCTTGGTGCCGGACAATATGTAAAGAAACCGTACACCATCGAAAAGATAGGCTCGGCAATAAAGGCTGAGCTCGTGTCCATCCACGAATAGCTTATCAAACCAACATACCCCCCTACCCCATCGTAAATGACCCTTGACAACTCTGAGATAATGTTTATAAATTTCAAGCTGTGCGGTTAGGTATTAGCTGTTTGGTTTTAACTTTTGAAGGTTATTAGGTTGAAAAAGCGAATATCGTATATCGATTACATGAATATCGAATTATGAAGTTTTTGAGAAGTTCCCAGATACCTAACCAATTAGTCATTTGAACATCAAAGGAGATCAATATGATCCATATTGAAGACTTGAGCAAGTACTACCACAGTCTTTGTGCTGTGGATCATATCACCCTTGATATACACAAAGGAGAAATCTTGGCCATCTTGGGGCCGAATGGCGCCGGGAAAACCACCACGCTTAGAATGCTCACCGGCTTTCTCCGCCCCACCACCGGCAGTATCCGGGTTAAAAACTACACTATTGATGAACATCCACTCGAAATCAAGAGGCTCTTGGGATACCTTCCAGAATCCGCCCCCCTTTATCATGAAATGCTTGTCTATGACTATCTCGATTTTGTAGCGAGCATTAGACAGCTAAATGGAGACAAAAAACTTGCCCGCATCCGTCATCTAGCTAAGCTGTGCGATCTAAATAGCGTAATGCACAGACCTATTAGTGAGCTTTCCAAGGGGTTTAAGCAGCGCGTAGGCCTTGCCCATGCCATGATGAATGATCCCGAAATATTGATCCTTGATGAACCTACCTCCGGTTTAGACCCAAACCAGATCATTGAAATCCGAAATATTATCCAAGAGATAGGAAAAGAAAAAACGGTCATTGTCTCCACGCACATCCTTAGCGAAGCCGAGGCCACCTGTGATCGTGTCGTCATAATCAACCGCGGAAAGATTGTTGCAGATGGTAGTACTGAAATGCTTAAACAATCGACAGACGGAGAATATCTCGTTAATCTCTCTGTCCTCAATGCTGACTTAGAAACTGCAAGAAGCGAGTTCCTTTGCCTTTTGGGGGTTGTAGATGTTACCCAAATGCGTAGTAGCAACAAAGAGGAACAAGAGGGAATTATACATTTGAGACTTACTTGCCAATCCCCTGAAGACCTTCGTAGCGCCATATATCAGAAAATAAAGGCGACCGACTGGATTCTGCTTGAGCTTCACCAAGAAACAAAATCGCTTGAGAACATATTCCGAGAGCTTACTAAGGGCTCGTTATGAAATCACTGTCACATCTTGCTGGTCCTTTGGACTGTCTTCTGCATTGCTCGGCCGGTCCCATACCCAGGTATGCTCCCGTCCGAGCGCCTTGGATACAACCCAAAATCCTTCGCAATCTTGAGACACTTATTTCATGACGAACCTTTAGGAAAACCGAAACGGAGGAAACTGATATGGGACAGGTTGCACACATCTTCAAAAAGGAATTCAAGGCCTACTTTGTATCCCCTATTGCCTATATCGTCATATCGATCTTTCTACTGATAACAGGATGGTTCTTTTTCACGACCTTTTTTCTGAATAATCAGGCAAATCTTCGAAACTTCTTTGCCTTGCTCCCCATTATCTTCTCATTTGTAGTCCCGGCCATTACCATGCGACTGTTTTCAGAGGAACTGAATGTGGGCTCTTATGAAACGCTCCTTACTATGCCCGTGACCCTCCGGGAAGTTGTGGCTGGAAAATTCCTGGCAGCTCTTGCCTTTGTTATCACAATGCTTGTACCAACCGTAAGCTACCCTATCACCGTTTCATTCCTTGGCCGGCTTGACTGGGGTCCTGTTGCAGGCGGCTACATCGGTGCTATTTTACTTGGCGCAGCCTTTTGTTCAATAGGACTCTTTGCATCGTCTTTGACCAGGAATCAGATCATTGCCTTTATCACAGCTGTGGCCATTTGCTTTGTCCTGACACTTATTGACAAGATGCTCTTTTTCCTACCTCGATCACTTTTGGGGTTCTTCGAATATCTTGGAGCCGATTTTCACTTTGAAAACATCTCAAAGGGTATCATTGATTCACGTGATGTCTTGTACTTTCTGAGTGTAAGCTTCATCGGGCTTTATGCCGCCCACTTGGCCAGGCAGGGAAACAATTGAGGAGGAATGAAATGGGTCTTATGAATAGCTCAGGGAAATACATAAAATTTCTAACCTATCTTATTATCATAGTCCTGATAAATCTGGCGGGTATCACACTCTTTTTCAGAGTGGATCTTACGCACAACAACATCTACTCCATCTCCGAAGCAAGCAAAGGGGTTGTATCAACCCTTTCAGAGCCACTGACTATAAAGGTCTTTTTCACCGAAAACCTCCCCGCACCCCATAATAACACAGAAAGGTACCTTCATGATCTCCTGCGAGAATACGCTGCCTATGCAAATGAGCATTTTAATTACCGATTCTATAATGTCAGTCCCAAAGAAGGTGACATAAGCGAGAAAACCGGGGAAAATCAAAAACTGGCAAGAAACTACGGAATTTATCCTGTGCAGATACAGGCTATAGAAAAGGATGAGGTCAAATTCCAGAAAGCCTATATGGGCCTGGTTCTTATTCACGGTGATATCATTGAACGTATTCCTACCATTACTACAACAGACGGACTTGAATATAAACTAACAACCGCTATTCAAAAACTCAATAACAAGATCAGCGCCCTTTTGAGATTGCCTGAAAAGATACATGTCAAGCTCTTCCTTTCTTCTTCACTCAAAGCAGTTGCACCCTATATGCGCTTAAACGAACTTCCGGAACTGCCAAGAACGCTGGAAGAGATAGTCGAAACACTTAACACCAAAAACTACGGCAAACTGACATTTGAATACCTTGATCCAACAACAAACGAAAAAAGCAAAACAGAATCGATGAAGTATCACTTGATGAAATTGGAATGGCCATCGCTATCCGGCGGAAAGATTCAGCCCGGCCAAGGAACGGTCGGCCTTGTCATAGAACATGAAGACAAGGTACGGGAGATACCGCTGATTAATGTCATGCACATCCCCCTTATTGGAAAACATTATGAGCTCATCAACGCAAACGACATGGAAGAGATCATTAACGAAAACGTAGAATCGCTCATCGACATTAACGAAGACCTGGGCTATCTTGCAGACCATGGCACACTTAAGCTTTTAAGCGCCTCACCCATGAACCCAATGGGTGGACAAGGGATGGACTCCATTTCCAATTTTCGCACCCTGGCTTCACAAAACTACACTTTTAAGGAGATTGATCTAAAAGACGCGTCCATACCTGACAGCCTGAGTTGCCTGGTAATCGCACGACCAACCGAGATGTTCAGCGATTATGAACTCTTTCAAATTGATCAGTTCCTCATGCGCGGCAAGAACCTGGCTCTTTTTCTGGACTCCTTTAAGGAGGTAACACCTCAGCAACAGCAAAGCATGAGATTCAACCAACCGCCCAGATATATACCTGTAAATACCGGGTTGCAGAAGTTGTTGGATCACTACGGCATCGGCATTAAAAGCTCCTATGTAATGGATGAAAACTGCTACAAACAGCAAATCCCGGCACAATTTGGCGGTGGCGAGCGCAAGATCTATTTTGCCCCAATCATAAAAAATCCGTCCATCAACAAGGACATCTCCTTTATGGAAAATATCAAGGGACTCGTGGCCATGAAGATCTCTCCACTAGAACCGGACATGGTACGGATTAAAGAAAACGGGTTGGATGTCCATAAGGTGTTTTCATCTTCAGACAAGTCGTGGGAAATGAGTGGCCGGATCAATCTTAACCCAATGTTTATCAGTCCCCCACAATCTTCCGACAAACAACAAAGTTTCCCGTTGGCCTATCTGCTGGAAGGGAGTTTCCCCAGTTATTTTGCCGGCAAACCGATTCCTGAAAAGGAATCGGAAAATAAAGGCTCTGAAAAGGGTCAAGAGGAAGAAAAAGAGAAAGAAGCCAAGGTAGATCTTTCCAAGATTGAGGGCAAGGGAGAAGTTCTTGCCAAGGGAAAGCCGGGCAAGATCTTTCTTATTGCCTCATCAGAAATGCTAAAAGACAATATGCTGGACGAAGAAGGAAGAACGCCGAATGCTATGTTCGTCATGAACTTACTCGACTTTCTGAACAATAGAGAAAAAATCGCTCTTATGCGAAGCAAACAACAACGCTTTAACCCCTTGAATGATACTCAAGCCGGGACAAAAACCTTTGTCAAGTCTTTTAACATTGTAGGGTTACCCGTACTAGTAATGCTATTCGGCCTTGTGGTATGGTTTGGACGGCACTCTCGCAAAAAGCGTATTCAGATGATGTTTCTGAACTAGTTCGTTTGCTTTAAAAAGAGGTAAAACAATGAAGGTAAAAAAGGAACTCATATTACTTTTTGTCGTCATAGTGGGACTTTCTTTGTATCTCATTTTTCGCAATCAAGACAACACCCATTACAAGCTCCCGAAACTTGCCCATATCTCAGGCAAACAGATATCTAAGATCGAAATCTTAAAGCAGGAAACATCCATCGTATTGAACAAGAAAGACAACAAATGGCATATCGGCCTAGATGAGTATCCGGCCAACACCAATAAGGTAGAAAAGATGTTGGATGTTATCGAAGGACTCTCCTTAACTGCCCTGGTATCGGAATCTGAAAACTACAACCGCTATGATCTCAACGATGAAAAGAAAATTACCATTAAGGCATGGGAGGAAGGTGCCGTAAAAAGGACATTTGACATAGGCAAGGCTGCATCATCCTTCCGCCACACCTTTATCAAACTGGGAAATGATGACAGGGTCTATCATGCCAGGGGAAATTTTATAAATGATTTTGACAAAACCGTAGAAGAGTTGCGCAATAAGACCGTACTTGCCTTTAACCAAGACAAGATCCGGCAAATACGTATCACTAAGGAAAAGACAGAAACCCAGTTTACCCGAACTGATATCCCCGTTGACGTCAAGACGACTGAAGAGCCCGACACGTCAACTCCGCCACCTTCACAGGTTCAGACCATATGGAAAACCGCCGATGATAAAAAAGGAGGCAATGCCAACATAGAAAAACTGCTCAACAGCCTTTCTAATCTGAACTGCCATGAGTACATCAACGACAGCAAAAAAGAGGATTTCTCAAATCCTATATGTACCATCGAGCTAAAAGGTACAAAAGAATACAGACTTTCCATCTTTCCCAAAATGGACAAGGAAGCCTCCGGCTATCCTGCTATATCTTCTGAAAACAACTATCCTTTTTCCCTTCGTGAAAGCCAAGTTGATAATCTTATGAAAGAACCCGATGAACTTGTTAAGGGGAGATAATATCGTGAAGAGAATCGTGTTTGCATCGATCTTATTGTTGGCATTTTGGGGATGCAAGGAAGATGTCCTCAATATCAAGATCAGATATGATCAAATTCAGGGTCTGGAAAAGGGAAACCACGTGGTCTTTGAAAGAAACCATATTGGAAATGTCAAAGACATATTCTATTCGGCAGAGGGTAAGTACGTTGTTGATGTGGTAATTAACCAAGCCTTTGCGAATGCGGCAAGTGATAACTCAGAGTTTTTCATCATTGACGACCCGAAAGGCAACAACAAGAAGGCTATAGAAATAGTCACAACTAGAGGCGGCGGGGCAACACTAGAAAACGGTTCAACACTTGAGGGTTCAACGAAGTCTGAAAACGACTTGGACCAGATAGGCGATAAGATTTACGAAGGACTTGAAAATTTAAGAAAAGGAGTTGAAGAATTCATAGAAAGCCTTGGTGGCATCTCGGAAAGCGACGAGTTCAAAAGACTTGAAAGGGAATTAAAAGATCTGGCAGAACAAATGACGCGTTCAGGAAAATCGGTACACGACAAGATACAAAAGGAACTGTTGCCCAAAATTAAGGAAGAAATTGAAAAGTTGCGAAAAAGATTAAGAGAACTGGGGCGAGACGAGGAAGTGGAACCATTGGAAACTCAGGTAAAAAAGATGATGAAAAGGCAGATATAGTTCCCCCGGGATGCATCCTATAAGCGCAAAGTTATTTTGGGTCTGGTTGGACTGTGGAAGGTTAATGAAAAAATGAACATCCAACATCGAACGTCCAACATCGAATATTGAATGAAAAAAGATGAAGAAGCACAACGAATATCAAAACGACTGAAAAGAAACCACGCCTTGGCGTGGTTGAATGTTTGGTATTGGATGTTTGTTTTTCATTCGACGTTGGACGTTCGATGTTCAATGTTCGACGTTCATTTTTCAAAATGGCTTACCACTTATCCGGTTACACCCTGACAAGGTTTTCGCCGCTCTTGCCAAATGAAAGTACTCATTCACATATGCTGCGCCCCATGCGCCATTTACCCTTTGAGGGTCCTTCGCTCAGAAGGGTATGACGTGATGGGCTTTTTTTACAATCGTAACATCCATCCCTATCAAGAATGCCTCCGTCGAGAGCAGGCGCTAAAAGGCTACGCAGAAGATATAGACCTTGAGGTTATTTACCAAGAAGGCTACAATATGGAAGAATTTCTGCAAAATGTTGTTTTCCGTGAAAAACAGCGTTGTAACTACTGCTACCACGACCGGCTAAAGAGCACTGTGACAATAGCCAGGCACGGCAAGTTCGATTATTTTACCTCCACACTTTTGCAAAGTAAATTCCAAAATCATGAACTGATAAGATCTATAGGAGAAGGTCTAGGTAAATCCTACGGTGTGCCCTTTTTGTATCAGGATTTTCGCCAAGGATGGGAAGAAGGTATCGAAACATCAAAGCACCTAGATATGTACAGACAACAATATTGTGGTTGTATCTATAGCGAGAAGGAACGGTTCTTTAAAGACCATTGAGCGATACGTGTGAGACTACTGGGGGGCTTCCTCCATTTTCTTACATTCTTCCCAGAGCTTGTCCATCTCCTCAAGAGAGGCGGATTCCAACGAGCGCCCCTGTTTGCTTAACGTCTTTTCCACAAACTTAAACCTTGTAATAAATTTCGAGATAGCTTTGGAAAGGGCAGTCTCAGGATGAACCTTTATGAATCGGCTGAGGTTTACGATGGAGAAAAGCAAATCCCCGAATTCTTCTGCCAGCCGGTCTTGTCCACCTTTATCCAATACATCCTTTAACTCGCAGAACTCCTCTTCAACCTTCTTTAATACACCCTCGGCATCAGGCCAGTCAAAGCCAAACCTTGATGCCCGCTCTCCTAGCCTATAGGCCCGCATTAAGGCAGGAAGTTTCTTTGGTACACTATCCAGAAACGAAGAATCGGCATTCACACTGTTTCTCTTGGCTTCTTCCGCCTTAATTTCGTGCCATTGCGATTTCACGTCATCAACAGTTGATACGTCATTAACTTGACCAAAAACATGAGGATGACGTCTGACCATCTTTTCAGTAATGCCTTCAATCACACCCTCGATATTGAAGGCATTGGATTCTTCAAAAATTCTAGCCAAAAACACAATATGAAAAAGTACGTCTCCCAGCTCTTCGCATATCTTGCCCGGAGCACCTAATTCAACGGCATGTAAGAGTTCATAAACCTCTTCCAATAAATAAAGCTTGATACTCTCGGGCGTCTGCTTTTGGTCCCATGGACAACCACGATCGCTGCGAAGGATCTTGACCAACTCAATGAGTCGATCATAGTAGTTGCCGGATCCTAGAGCTTTTTCCACGATTCCTTCAATGCCTTGATGTTATCATGAAATCTCTGTTTCATTTTCTCGGGTACAACAGCCACAAGCTTTTCTGAAGTGGAACTGACATGTGGGGCAAGTCGGGAGTGCTTCATTAGTGGAGAATTCGTGGGTAAGAAAGTTGTAAGGGTGATCAATAAGACTGAAATTATGAGAACAGCCTTTACCATGGCAAATGTTCCACCAAGGATACGATCTGCCCAACCTAATGCGGCTGCCTTAAATATATGTTTGAGAATAACACCTACAAAACCGACAGCCAGCAGAAGAATTGTAAATATCAAAAAGAAGCTGATAATACTTAGGTACGATTTGTTGGCAATCAAACTAGAAAGCCAGACCGCCACCAGAGGATAATATGTGTAGGCCCCGTAAAACCCGATAAACACCCCAACGATGGACGTAATCTCCTTTATGATTCCCCGAAAGAGGCCTCGTATCAGGCAATATCCTCCTATTACGCAAATAACTATGTCAAGTGCATTCATCGGCAACGTTAGCGTTCACTTTCTAGAGATTTCCATATTACCCTGCGCCCTAATGATTACTGAGTCGTCTAACAAATAGACATATCCTAGTCAAGCTATTTTGTAGTTTGCAAATGTACATACATTTATGCTAGAAACACGTAGAAAGGAAATCAATACACAACTAAGATGGCAGCTGCTGAAGCAAAAATCAACAAGATCACACTCGAAGACAATGTTCACGCAAGCACCTTGTTTGGCGAACAAAACGAGCATCTACGACAGATTGCTCATGCACTAGATATTGAAATCCACGCAAGGGGCACGACTGTGACGCTGAAAGGCGATGCCATATCTATAGCCCTTGCCGAAAAGCTTATCCGAAACCTCTACGCCCTTGTGGAAGAGGAGTATCCGCTTTTCCCCAGCGATATTGATTATGCAATCAATATCTTGAGCAATAACGATCGAGTCAACCTAAAAGAGATTTTTCTGGACACCGTTTACATAACATCCAAAAAAAGACCTATCGCCCCCAAGGGCTTAGCCCAAAAAAAGTATATTGATGCTATCAGAAAATTTGATATCGTCTTTGGCATAGGACCAGCGGGAACAGGCAAGACTTATCTTGCCATGGCCATGGCTGTGTCTTACCTGACAACTCACCAAGTCAATCGGATTGTCTTAACTCGCCCTGCCGTGGAGGCCGGCGAACATCTCGGCTTTCTGCCTGGAGATCTCTACGAGAAGGTAAACCCCTATCTCAGGCCGCTATATGATGCACTTCATGATATGATGAATTACGAAAAAGCCGATCGTTTGATCCAGCAGGGCGCCATTGAAGTGGCTCCGCTTGCCTTCATGAGGGGCCGAACATTGAATGATGCCTTTGTAATCCTAGACGAAGCACAGAACACAACATCGGAACAAATGAAAATGTTCTTGACACGCCTCGGATTCACTTCGAAAGCCGTCGTAACCGGCGATATAACCCAAATTGACTTGCCTGAAGGCAGGGTTTCAGGACTCGTAGAAACAAAAGAGATTCTTCAACATATCAAGGGGATAGCCTTCGTCGACTTTTTCAAGGAAGATGTAGTTCGCCACCGTTTGGTGCAGGATATTATTGAGGCATATGAGCAAGGGAAATAACACCTTCACTGCCAATAAAAAAAGCAAATGGAAATCCAGATAGACAACAGGCAGAATCATTATACTATCGACCATGAGGATGTACGAAAGAAGGCAAGGACGATATTGGAGGCAATAGAATGCCCTGAGGCGGAATTATCCATTCTCATTGTAACAGAAGATGAAATGGCAAAGTTAAACCAAACATATCTAAATCGTTCAGGCCCTACCAATGTTATTGCCTTTCCCATGCAGGAAGGTCCCTTCGCCGATGTCAACCCCAATCTGCTGGGAGATGTGGTCATTTGTCCTCATAGAGCTGACATCGAAGCTAGAGAAGCCGAAATCACTCCAGAAATCAGATTTGACCAGCTATTGATTCATGGCATACTTCACTTGTTCGGATTCAACCATGAAAAGAGACCTGAGAAGGCGGAAATTATGATGGCCGAGGAAGAAAAACTTTTAAGCCTGCTGCAATTAGAAAGTTCGTTAAACGATGATAAAATCGTAAAAAGTCAGATTTAGACGGTTTTGTAAAAAGTTCAAATTCAAGGCGTGCATACTGTCCTCAAGCCACTTCAGTGGCGCTAT
>RCNB010001490.1_pt1 | contig 17105 bp, 14 predicted proteins | sample 2041321 | NCBI WGS metagenome assembly RCNB01 (sample SAMN09708232, study PRJNA481090) | Marine sediment metagenome, whole genome shotgun sequencing project. | reverse complement strand
ATCGTTCTTGTTAAAAACAAACAACTTTGCGCTAGTGGTACAGGACAAACTAGTCGAGTTGATGCGCTAAATCAATCCATTCACAAGGCTCAATCCTTTAAATTTGACCTAACTGGAGCTGTTATGGCCAGTGATGCTTTCTTTCCATTTCCGGATTGTGTAGAGATTGCTAACAATGCTGGTATTAAAGCAGTTATACAACCAGGTGGTTCGATCAAAGATCAATTAAGCATTGATTTTTGTAATGAAAACAATGTTGCAATGGTATTTACAGGAACACGTCATTTTAAGCATTAATTTTATTACTTTTACCACATTAAAGTTAACCTCAATAATTAGGCATAATACAATATGGGATTTTTTGACTTCCTAACCGAAGATATAGCTATAGACCTTGGTACTGCAAACACTCTTATCATTCACAATGATAAGGTTGTTGTGGACAGTCCATCAATTGTGGCTAGAGATAGAATTACTGGAAAAATAATTGCTGTTGGTAAGGAGGCCAGCCTGATGCAAGGTAAAACTCATGAAAATATTAAAACGATTAGACCATTAAAAGATGGTGTGATTGCGGATTTTGATGCTTCTGAACAAATGATCAATTTGTTCATTAAGAATATACCTGCATTAAAGAAAAAGTTTTTTACACCTGCATTACGCATGGTAATTTGTATTCCTTCTGGAATAACAGAAGTAGAAATGAGAGCTGTTAGAGAAAGTGCCGAAAGAGTGAACGGAAAAGAAGTTTATCTTATCCATGAACCTATGGCAGCTGCTATTGGTATTGGTGTAGACATCATGCAACCAAAGGGCAATATGATTGTAGATATTGGTGGAGGTACTACTGAAATTGCGGTTATTGCTTTGGGTGGAATTGTTTGCGATAAATCGGTTAAAGTAGCGGGTGACGTTTTTACAAATGATATAGTTTATTACATGCGTACACAACATAATTTATATGTAGGAGAACGTACTGCTGAAAAAATAAAAATTCAAATTGGTGCTGCGACTGAAGATCTTGAATTACCACCTGAAGATATGAGTGTTCAAGGAAGAGATTTGCTAACAGGTAAACCTAAACAAGTACAAATCTCCTTTAGAGAAATTGCCAAAGCATTAGACAAATCTATATTAAGAATTGAAGATGCTGTTATGGAAACCTTATCTCAAACACCTCCAGAATTAGCTGCTGATATCTATAATACAGGAATATATTTAGCTGGTGGTGGATCTATGCTTCGTGGTTTGGATAAGCGTTTATCTCAAAAAACAGATCTTCCAGTTTATATCGCCGAAGACCCTTTACGAGCCGTTGTTAGAGGCACAGGAATCACTTTAAAAAATCTAGTGAAATTCAAAAGTGTTCTGATTAAATAGAATTTAATAATGCAACAAATAATTAATTTTATAATTAGAAACAAGAATTTTCTTTTGTTTCTGTTGCTCTTTATTATATCCTTATTTCTAACAATACAGTCGCATTCATTTCACAAAAGTAAATTTATAAGTTCGGCTAATTTTTTGAGTGGTGGAATCTACAACTCCGTTAATAATCTTTCGAAGTACCTAAATTTAACAAAGGAGAATGAAATTTTAATTGAAGAAAATATTAAATTTAGAAATTTACTATTCAATCAATCTGAATATCAGTTAGACTCAATACCTGTTGACAAATCATCAAATTCTAAAAATTATAGATTTATTCAAGCTTCGTTAGTCAAAAACAGTTTTAGTAGTACTAACAATTCTTTGTTGGTAGATAAGGGAGAAAAAGATGGAATCTACGAAGATTTTGGCGTGATTACTTCAAAGGGGTTAATTGGAATAATTGACAATACCTCTAATAGCTTCTCAAGAGTAGTCTCAATATTAAGCACGAAAAGTAGGATTAATGCTCAATTAAAAAAAACTGACCATTTTGGCACATTATCATGGGATGGTGAATCACATGAGATTGTTCAACTTATGGATGTACCTAAAATTGCACCAGTTCAAGTAGGTGATACAGTAATAACTGGTGGTCGTTCTACAATTTTTCCCAAAGGAATTCAAATAGGTACAATTACTTCATTTCAATTGGACAATGCTGAAGATTTTTATGAAATAAATATTAAGCTATTTAATGATATGACTAATATTGGACATATATACATTATTGAAAATCTTAAAGCACAAGAGATCTTAAACCTAGAAAATATAAATGAATAGCATTGTTGGAATAAATACTGCAAGATTTATTTTACTTGTTTTATTACAAGTATTGGTTCTAAACCATATTAACTTTCTTGGCTATATCAATCCTTACATTTATATTTTATTCATCATTTTATATCCGGTAAAAAACAATAGTTCCTTATTTATTTTCTTATCCTTTTTATTAGGATTATGTGTAGATATATTTTCTGATTCTGGAGGTGTTCATGCGGCTGCTAGTGTAACGATAGCCTTTTTACGACCAGGCTTTTTAAAATCCGTTTTTGGCGCCTTATATGAACATCAAACTATTAAATTTAGCAATATTGATTTAGCACCTAAAGTTTCTTATATAGCATTAGTAACTATTGTTCATCATTTTATTTTGTTTACTCTTGAAATTTTTAGCCTTTCAAAAATAATTTTAATTGCTCAAAAAACGTTATTCTCCAGTATATTTACTATTATCATTTGTATTTTAGTGACTATTATTTTCACCCGAAAAAATTAATGAGACAATTTTTACTTTATTTTTTTATCCTTGTTGTAGGAATAATTTTCATTGCAAGATTATTCTATTTACAGGTGTATAATGCTCCTACAGAAAATTTGTTCGAGGACAATGCCATTAGAAAAGTTTTTGATTATCCTAAAAGGGGTTATGTTTATGATAGGAATGGAGTATTATTAGTTTCTAATCAACCGTCTTATGATGTGATGGTGATACCAAGAGAAGTTGAACCTTTAGATACAATAGAATTTTGTTCTTTATTAAAAATTAATAAAGAAGATTTTCTTAAAAAATACAAAAGAGCAAAAAATTATTCTCCTAGATTGCCTTCAGTATTTGTTTCCCATTTATCAAAAGAAGACTATGCATATCTTCAAGAAAAAATGAGAAAATTTGATGGTTTTTATATTCAGAAAAGATCATTAAGAGACTATCAAACCTCTATAGGCGCCAATGTATTGGGTTATATTGCAGAAGCTAATCAAGCCACGATTGAGGAAAATCCATATTACAAAATGGGAGATTTGATAGGAAAACAAGGTATAGAATATTCTTATGAAGATGTGCTTCGTGGTGTTAAAGGTGTTAAATTCATACAGAAGGACAGATTTAACAGAGATATTGGACCATATAAGGATAAAAAGTTCGATACAATACCAAAGAAAGGAAAAGACATCACTACTACTATAGATGCTATATTGCAGGAATATGGTGAAAAATTAATGGTAAATAAGCGTGGAGGTATAATTGCAATTGAACCTGGAACCGGTGAAATACTTACAATGATCACTGCTCCAACTTATAACCCAAACTTGTTAGTAGGTAGAGTTCGATCTAAGAATTTTACAAAATTGTATAATGACACTATTAGCAAACCACTATTTGACAGAGGGTTACAAGCGATGTATGAACCAGGATCTCCTTTTAAAACCCTTAATGCATTAATAGCCTTGCAAGAAAATGTGATAAGTTTAGATGAAAAGATCACTTGTTATCATGGTTATAAATATGGTGATAGATTTATGAGATGTCATTGCCCAAGAGGTACAAAAAATGATATGATAAGAGGAATTCATGAATCATGTAATGCCTATTTTGCAACTGTTTACAGGCGTATTATTGATAAATATGATACAACTGCAGAAGGTATGGATAATTGGAATAAACATGTGACTAGTTTCGGCCTAGGTAATTATCTGGGATATGATCTTTCTGTTGGACAACCAGGTAAAATACCAAATTCTTCTACATACAATAGAATGTACGGTGAAAATCGGTGGTATTCTACGTTTACAATTTCTAATGCTATAGGTCAAGGAGAAGTACTCGCAACTCCTATTCAGTTGGCAAATATGACAGCTGCTATTGCTAACAGAGGCCATTTTTATACACCTCATATCATAAAATATATTGAAGGTCAAGAAATTGATAAAAAATATACCACACCTAAAAAAACAACAATTGACTCTAAATATTTTGAACCAATTGTAGAAGGAATGAATTTGGTTTATAAAAAAGGAACGGCTAAATACATTCAAATACCAGAAATAGAGATCTGTGGTAAAACTGGTACGGCAGAGAATTTCACTAAAATTAATGGAGTAACTACCCAGTTAACAGATCATTCTATTTTTATTGCTTTTGCTCCAAAGGATAATCCTAAAATTGCTATTGCCGTTTATGTTGAAAATGGTTACTGGGGAAGTCGATGGGCTGGTAGAATAGCAGGATTAATGATAGAAAAATACTTGAAAGGAAAAATAACTCGTAAAGATATGGAGCGATATGTGTTGAATGGTAGTTTAGAAGATGAATATGCAAAACCATATTCGGGAGAATCGTTCTGGATAAATGATAAAAGTGAGTTCCAGGAAATTACTACACCAAATTTAGATGAGGCAAACTGATAGAAGTTATAAATTTGATTGGATAACAATTCTAATTTTTTTAGCTCTTGTTACTTTTGGTTGGTTTAATATCTTTTCAGCGTCTTCCACTTTAGAAGTTAAAAGCTATTTTGATTTAGATCAACCTTATGGAAAACAATTGTTGTTTATAGTTTTAACAGCAGTTATAATTATTATTATTTTATCATTAGAGGCTAAATTCTATGAACGGTTTTCCAGTGTGATCTACATACTTTCTTTAATTTCTTTATTAGGTCTCTTCTTATTTGGTAAAACTGTTTCTGGTGCCACTTCATGGTATGGTATTGGTGGAATGACATTACAGCCAAGTGAATTCGCTAAAGCAGCTACTGCATTGGCTGTTGCCAAATATATTAGTGATATGCAAACTAATATAAAAGTGTTAAGGGATCAAATAAGGTTATTTATAATCATCCTTATTCCAGCTATTTTAATATTACTGCAAAATGACACAGGTAGTACCGTAGTTTATGGAGCATTCTTTTTTGTATTATTTCGAGAAGGATTGCCCAGAGTTTACCTTTATTTAGCTGCATTATTCCCAATAGCAGCTATTTTGGTCCTAAAATTTGGAATTGTACTTTCATCAATTATCATAATTGTACTGATATCACTCTTCTATTTGTATTTTCTTAAATCAAAAAAAAGAAATAGATTTTTTGTAATTCTGGGATTATCAATTTTAATGATAGGCTTTTCCATTGGGGTTAAATACTTTTATCAAAATAGTCTGCCTTCTCATCAAAAAGATAGAATTAGCTTGTGGTTACGCTTGGAAAAAGATCCCAATAAATTAGAGCGAATGAAAAAAACTTATGCCTATAATCTGTTAGAGTCAGAGAAGGCAATAAGTTCTGGTGGTTTATGGGGAAAAGGCTATCAGGAAGGAACAAGGACCACAGGTAAGTTTGTGCCTGAACAGCACACAGATTACATATTTAGTACTGTTGGCGAAGAATGGGGATTTCTTGGAACCTCATTGGTGGTAGTTCTTTTTATACTCTTGTTATTGCGTATTCTTCATCTGGCAGAACTACAAAAAAATCAATTTAGTAGAGTTTATGGTTACGGTGTTGCTTCCATTATATTTATACATTTTTTCATCAATATTGGAATGGTTATGGGACTGATTCCAACTATAGGTATTCCATTACCATTTTTTAGTTATGGTGGATCAGGACTTTGGGGTTTTACCATTCTTTTGTTCATTTTTATAAAATTAGATTCTAACCGTATAAATGAATGGTAAATTAATTGAACTGCTTAACTTTTTACATCAAGAGCATCCCTTAAAGCATTACCTATAAGCATAAAGGCCATTACTAAACTCATAATGCACAACCCTGGAATTATTGCTAAATAAGGCTTTCCCAGTATAATATAATTATAGTGGTCTTTAATCATAGCTCCCCAGCTTGCCATAGGTGGCTGTGCACCAATACCCAGAAAACTTAAACCGCTTTCAATTAAAATTGCAGCAGCAAAATTAGCAGCTGATATTACAATAATTGGAGCCATAATGTTGGGCAAAATATGCTTAACTATTATACGTAAATCTCCATACCCCAAAGCTCTTGCTGCAGTAATATATTGCATCTCTTTCACACTCATTATCTGTCCTCTTACAACTCTTGCCACTTCAACCCACATAGTTAATCCAACGGCGATAAACACTTGCCAAAACCCTTTACCTAAAGCTAAAGTAATAGCAATAACCAACAATAAAGTAGGAATAGACCAAGTAACGTTTATTAGCCACATAATTAATGAATCTATCCTACCACCAAAATAACCTGCAATACTTCCTAAAAAAATTCCTATGACCAAAGAAATAAAAACTGCAACAAAACCTATAAAAAAGGATATTCTTGCTCCAGCTAATATTCTACTCAAGAGATCCCTTCCGTACTTATCTGTGCCTAGAATAAAATTCTTTTCTAAAACAAACTTATCTATAGACTCTCCTTGCATAAAATTGGCATTTATATTTTTAGTAATGCCTATTAGCCCATCTGATGTATATGTAGTATATGATAAAATGTTATTTTCTAAACTATAATTTGAAATTGGAATTTCAGTATTTGGGTTTCTCTCTCCAAAAAATACCTTGTTAAACCAATTTTGAGAATTTGAATCTATCTCTTTTGGAATAACTAATACTTTTACCTTAAAACCAGGCTTTTTAGAATGAATGGACAAATGCATATTATTTGCATTTTGTGAGTTATCTGGAGCGATGACATAAGCAAAAATTGAAACTAGTCCAACCAGAATAATAAACCAAAAACTAAAAACGCCCCAAAAGTTTTTTTTGAACTTTTGAAGCGCCAATTGAGATAATGAGTTCACTCGATCACTCATGTAATTTTAGTGTTTTACAGTCGCTACTTTTTTAATTGAGTATGACATTTTTAAATCATTAAGAACATTTATAGCTTCTTCCATATAAACGTCTTGAGATAAGCTTTCATGCCAACGCTCTCTTTTTTCTTTAAGAATAGTATCTGTAACAAATAACTCCTTTTCATAAGGTAAAGATTTAAAAGTCAAGTCAGTTTCATATTCTGTAATCTTCTCAAATCGTTCTGCCTCTTTTTCAGCAATCTCTAAACGCTGCTTGTATAGATCATAATTCAAAGGGTGGACATTTTCATCCCGAATTATTTTTATCCATTTAGCACTTTCTTCAATTAATTTAAGTTGATCGTTATTGCTTAACCGTTCCTTGCTTTTCTTAATAGTAGCATCATAGTCAAAATAACTATCCCATAAATTATAGTCCACCTCATCTATCAGATCATATGGCAATGGATTTTCATATTCTCTTTCACCAAAATCAATATAACTATATCTGTCAGGTAAAACTATATCACTTTTTACCCCCTCTAATTGAACAGACCCTCCATTAATTCTATAGTATTTCTGAACGGTCAGCTTTAGAGCCCCTAAATCTCCACTTTTGTTATTTCTAACCATTCTATTTAAATCAACAAATCTTTGCACAGATCCTTTTCCATGGGTTTGCTTACTCCCAATAATTATAGCTCTTTTATAATCCTGCATTGCAGCTGCCAAAATCTCTGATGCCGAAGCAGACAGTTCATTAACCAATAAAACTAATGGTCCATCCCAGGCAATTGATTTATCTTTATCCTTTAAAACTTCTTTTGGTTCACCAGGAGATTTTACTTGAACTACGGGACCATCTTTAATAAATAATCCAACAATGTCTACTGCTGTTTGTAATGATCCTCCAAGGTTATTTCTAAGGTCAATTATCAAACCTTCCATTCCTTGTTCTTTTAGTCGCTCAATTTCAAGTTTTAAATCAGTAGTCGAATTTCGGCCATTTTTAAAATCGTCAAAATCTGCATAAAACTTTGGTAGGTTAATAACTCCAAATATTTTATCATCCCTATCAACTAAAGAAGATTTAGCATAAGTTTCTTCTAATTCAACTACATCTCTTATTATTTCAATATCTTTAAATGTTCCATCAACTTTCTTAACTGTGAGTGTGACTTTAGTTCCTTTAGGTCCCTTTATAAATTTAATAGCATTATCTAAACGCATCCCAACTATGCTCAAGGCTTGATCTTCATCTTCTTGCTTAACTTTTAAAATAATATCACCAACTTCCAGATCTTTTCCTTTCCAAGCCGGACCACCAGATATAATTTCATTTACTTTTACCTCATCCATTCTTTTCTGAAGTCTTGCACCAATACCTTCAAAACTACCGGAAATTCTCATATCAAAAACGTCTTTATCTTCAGGAGCCAAATACATTGTGTGTGGATCAAATTCTCCAACTATAGCATTTATATAAACCGAAAACCAATCCTTTCTTTCAAGATCATCAATAATATCATAATACTCGTTCAATGAGTTTAGAGTCTGTTCTCTAGCTTCCTTTTCAATTTCATCATTAGATTTGGCGTCAAAGTTGGCATCTTTTTCCAATTCTTTATTTTGATCTTCCAGTAAATCATCATAGTTGGCAATAGAAGCGTATTTGAGTTGCAATCTCCAACGATCTTTTAATTGCCTTTTATTCCTAACATAGGGCAAATTTTCATAGTCTGAATTGAATTCCTCATTTTTAGTATAGTTGAATGAAGATGCGAGAATCTCTATATATAATTCTTCACTTTCTTCCATTCTTTGCATTAATCTCTGGTAAGTTAGATTGAAAAAGGATAAATCATACTCTTTTAGTTGATCGTCTATCTGCATTTTAAATGCCTCAAACTCATCTAAATCTGATTGATAGAAATAGCGTTTAAACTGATCCATATTTTCTATATAATCAGAATATACCTCTGCTGAAAATTCATCATTTAAGTCTTTAGGACTATAATGACCTCTATCCAGAATATATGTAATAATCTGAACTAGCATTTTATCCTTATCCGGATCGTCAAAAGTTTTTGAAGTAAAACTGCACGACCCAAATGCTAGTAAGATGGTAAGCATTAATAAATAATAATTCCTTTTCATAAGTTCCCTTTTATATTTTTTACCCTAAATATTTAAACCAAGAATAGATCTTTTTATTGCCAAAACAATAAATCTAGTTATAAAATTTAGACTTCATTATTAAATTTAATTTCAGAGTAATTAAATTTTTTAACTAAAATAAAGAAAAAACTATGCCAATATTGAGTAATGATACTAATTTTTTGTTAAACCAACTAATTTCGAATTTTAAGTAGTATTTTACTTATTTTAGCATTGCCATTAGAAAATCAATAAATGATTAAAAAACCTCTTATTTTAGTAACAAATGATGACGGTATAACTGCCCCGGGTTTAAGGACCTTAATTGAAATAATGAATGAGATCGGTGATGTTATAGTTGTTGCTCCAGATAGTCCTCAAAGCGCCATGGGACATGCGGTTACGATAGATTCTACTTTATTTGTTGAAACTGTTAAAATTGATGATGGTCCACAAACAGAGTATAGTTGTTCTGGTACTCCAGCAGACTGTGTTAAATTGGCCAAAAACGAAATTCTTAACCAATTACCAGACTTATGTGTGTCTGGAATTAATCACGGATCTAATTCGTCCATTAACGTAATTTATTCGGGGACCATGAGTGCAGCAATTGAAGCTGGATTGGAAGGTATTCCCGCGATTGGATTCTCCCTTTTAGATTATAGCTGGAATGCCAATTTTGAAGCTACCAAGGATTATGTAAAATCTATTGCTGAAAATGTATTACAAAATGGGTTACCTGAAGGAGTTGTATTAAATGTAAACTTCCCGAAATTAGATAAAAAGGATATAAAAGGAATCAAAATTTGTAGACAAGCCAAGGCTAATTGGAAAGAAGAATTTGATAAACGTAAAAATCCGCAAGGAAAGGATTACTACTGGCTCACTGGTAAGTTTGTAAATTTAGATGAAGGTAAAGATACAGATGAATGGGCCCTAAAAAACAACTATGTTTCGGTTGTTCCAGTACAGGCTGATCTTACGGCACACCATACAATTAAGGAATTAAATAGTTGGAAATTGAATGGTTAGGAGAGATGTTATCATTGGATTTATTATAGGGTTATTAGCAAACCTTGTTGGTATTACTCTATATATAGTTTTGTTTTCAAAAGAAGGATTTGAAGGCACTTTAAAATCAGCTATTACTTTTAGTTTTATTGGGAAACTAGTCAGTTTGGGAGCTATTTTAAATCTAATTGTCTTTTTCATTTTAATAAAAATGAATCAAGATCATAAAGCTAGAGGTGTATTACTAGCTACACTATTAGCTGGTATTGTCGTAATAATAAATAAAATCTAGTATTGTGAAATATTACATTATTGCTGGCGAAGCTTCTGGTGATTTACATGGATCCAATCTAATGAAAGCTATCTTAAAACAAGATATGGAAGCTCAATTTAGGTTTTGGGGAGGCGATCTTATGCAAAATATTAGCGATAATTTGGTAAAACATTATAGAGACCTAGCGTTTATGGGGTTTTTAGAAGTTATCAAAAATATAAGAGTGATATTGAAAAATATTTCTTTTTGTAAAGAAGACATCCTGAACTATAATCCTGATGTGATAATCTTTATAGATTATCCCGGTTTTAACTTACGTATAGCTAAATGGGCAAAAACTAAAAAATTTAAGACACACTTTTACATTTCACCACAAATTTGGGCTTGGAAAGAAAACCGAATTAAGGACATTAAAAGGGATATCGATAAAATGTATGTTATTTTATCTTTTGAAAAAGACTTTTACGAGAAAAAACATAATTTTCCTGTTGAATTTGTGGGCCACCCTTTAATTGATGCTATTGCAAACAGGACTCAAATAGACGAGTTTGAATTCAGGAAAGAAAACGAACTTAACGAAAAACCTATAATAGCAATACTCCCTGGAAGCAGAAAACAGGAAATAAAGAAAATTCTATCTGTCATGCTCAGTGTGGTAGATAATTATCCTTATTATCAATTTGTCATTGCAGGCGCTCCGAGTCAAAAATTTTCATTTTATAAACCTTATATAAAGAATCCCAACATAGGCTTTGTCTCAAATAAAACGTACGATCTATTGAGTGTTTCAACGGCTGCTTTAGTAACCTCTGGAACAGCCACTTTAGAAACCGCTTTGTTTAAAGTGCCTCAAGTAGTATGTTATAAAGGTAGTTGGTTCTCTTATCAAATTGGAAAACGACTGGTGAATTTGGATTATATTTCTTTGGTTAATTTAATAATGGAGAAAGAAGTTGTTAAAGAATTAATCCAGAACGATCTTAACAAGAAAAACTTAAGAAAAGAATTAGATGTGATTTTAGATGAAAATGAGAGAACGAAGTATTTCATTAATTACTACGAGCTAGAAAAAATGCTTGGTGGCAAGGGTGCTAGCGATAAAACTGCTGAATTAATTTTCAATTCGATAAAAGAATAGATAACTAATGAGTAGAATTCTTTTAATAATAATATTGATATTTAGCCTCAGCGGGTGTAAATCCAAAAAGAAGATTATCACCAAAAAGAGTAATTCTGCTAAAACAGTAAAAGCCACTAAAACTGATAACTCATCAAGTACAATAAATTACTCAACAGTAGCAAAAAAAGTTGTTGAGAATGCAAAAGAGTTTGATGGCGTTAGATATAAGTATGGAGGTACATCCAAAAAAGGTATGGATTGTTCTGGTTTAGTCTATACTTCATTCAATAAAGAAAATATTTCGGTGCCAAGAACCACTAAAGATCTTGCTAAAACCGGTGAATGGATAGACCTTAAAGAAGTACAAAAAGGTGATCTGTTATTTTTTGCCACTAAAAAGAATAGCAGAAACATAAATCATGTTGGTATAGTCACTGACTCCAGAATTGGTAACGTAGAATTTATTCATGCCAGTACCAGTAATGGTGTTATGGTTTCTAATCTAGCCGAACGTTACTGGTATTTTGCATTTGTTCAGGCACGTAGAGTATTGTAATAATTTTTTATATTGCTACCATGCAGCTACTTAACTTTACAATAATCAAACTTACCATATCTTTAATACTTGGTATTTTACTTGGGTTTTATTGTAATCTTTCGGTTTTCTATTCGCTTTTAGTTTGTTTATTCTTACTTCTGATTCTGGGAATTTCATATTTTATTAATAAAGCAAGAAACAAAAAGAACATTTTGTTTGGAACTCTTTCATTAATCACTTTTTTCTTTATTGGGATTTTAACTACAACTTTACACAATCAAAAAAATCATTTACAGCACTATACAAAACATATTGATAATGGTTTGAACTCAAATTTGACCACTACTTTTAAAGTTAGAGAAGTTTTAAAATCTGGGAACTTTCACAATAAATATGTTATCAACTTCAAATCTATTGACGGAAAGAAAGTTACTGGGAAATCGTTGTTAAATATTCAGAAAGATTCTACTAAAACACTATTAAAAGTTGATGATGTAGTTTTGACTAATACTTTAATTAAAGATCTAATCCCTCCTTTAAACCCAAATCAATTTGATTATAAAACATATTTAAGAAAGCAACAAATTTATCATCAACTCTACACTACAAATGAAGATCTAATTATTTTAAATAGAGACAGAATTACTGTTTTTGGTTATGCTTCACAATTAAGAGAAATCATCAATTTAAAGCTTAAAAAATACAATTTTAAACCTGATGAATTATCAATAATAAATGCCTTAATACTAGGCCAACGCCAAGACATTTCAAAAGAGATTTATAACAGTTATACTCAGGCTGGAGCCATTCATATTCTTGCTGTTTCCGGTTTACATGTTGGAATTGTTTTACTAATACTAAATTTTTTATTTAAACCAATTCAAAGAATAAAGAATGGAGAAAAAATAAAAATTATTATCGTAGTAATTCTTCTTTGGTGTTTTGCCATTATTGCTGGTTTATCTGCTTCTGTTACTCGAGCAGTCACCATGTTTAGTATTGTTGCGATTGGCATGAACTTAAAGCGACCATCTAACATCTATAATACATTGGCAATTTCAATTTTTGTATTATTACTATTTAAACCAACTTTTATATTTGATGTTGGTTTTCAAATGAGTTATTTAGCCGTGTTTTCAATTGTTTGGATTCAACCTTTACTTTATAATCTCTGGAATCCGAAGCTATTTATAGTAGATAAATTCTGGCAGATATTTACAGTAACTGTCGCCGCTCAATTGGGTGTTGCACCAATCAGTTTATATTATTTCCATCAGTTTCCGAGTTTATTTTTTATTTCAAACTTGGTCATAATTCCTTTTCTTGGATTTATTTTAGGGTTTGGAATATTGATTATCGCTTTAACACTTTTAAATGGCCTACCTCAATTTTTAGCTTCGGTCTTTGGTTATTTTATTAGTTTAATGAATGGTTTTGTGATGTTTATTTCAAAACAGGAAGACTTTTTATTTAAACACATTTCCTTTGGATTACTATCAGTCATTTCAAGTTATGTATTGATCGTAGCTTTAGTGAAATTGTATAAAAACAAATCATATAAGTATCATACTTTGGCTTTATTATCCATAGCATTATTTATTTCAGTTCTAATTTTTAATAAATACACTAATTCTACTAGTGAGTTTTTAGTATTTCACAAAAGTAGATTTAGTTTGATAGGCTTTAAACAGAATACAGAACTAAAACTTCATCATAATTTAGATAGTTTCACTTTAGCTAATAACAAACTAGTGACTAATTATAAAATAGGAAACTCAATAGATAAATTTAAAAATGATAGTATTAAGCCTATTTATAAAATAAATAATAATTGGATGTTAGTTGTTGATAGCCTAGGCATTTATAAAACATCATTTAAAACAGATTATGTATTGTTGAGAAATTCTCCAAAAATCAATTTAAGTAGATTGATAGATCATTTAGAACCAAAACTAATTATTGCCGATGGCAGCAATTATAAAAGCTATCAGGAACGATGGTTAGAAACTTGCGTAAAAAAAGAAATCCCTTTTCACCAAACCAGTAAAAAGGGAGCATTTATTATTCAATATTAGTTAATTGCTAATTAAACTCTGACTTGAAATTTTTAAAGTAAGCGTTAGCATCCTCCTGACTCTTCAAGTTTTTATAGTCATCTCTGTGGAACATTTTTAAATATATCTCCAGTTGTTGGGGTGTTTGAAATCCTTTAACTTGAGTGATCAATCCTTTATTTTCATCAAGAAAAACCATTGTAGGATACGCATTCACGCCAAAGTATCTTGATAGTTGGTGAGAGGAATTTCGTCTACTAGCCTTGCTAGGGTCATATTGAGGGTTCTTAAACTCATTCCCATTAAAATTAACTTCAGAATTACCTTCGGCATTAAATTTTACCGCATAATAATTTTCATTAATGTACTTTGATACGTCTTTATTTGCAAATGTTCTTTTATCAAGTAATTTACATGGCCCACACCAATTGGTATAGAAATCCATAATGATCTTACGTGGTTCGTTTTGCTGTAATTCTATTGCTTCTTAGTCACCCAATTAATCTCTTGGGCATTTAAATTTAAAGCAAAAAACAAAGCAGCTATAAGTAGTATTTTCTTCATAATATATTAGGTCGTATAAAAGTTCAAAACATAACAGGCAAAAAACGAGCCAAAATTAATGAATCCCATGCATCATCTTTTTAATCATTCTGTTCAAGCTTAAAATCACTAACGCTGCAATAAAAGGAATTATTGTAAATATTAAAAAGAACCCTGACAATCCTGTTTGTGCTGAAATCCCATCCATATGTTCAGCTATTAGAGCTGCTAATTTACCTGCCAATCCTGTAAACACATACCAAATTCCGAATAAGAATGCTAACATTCTAGCAGGAGCTAATTTACTAACATAAGACAATCCTACTGGTGAAATTGATAATTCTCCCATTGTATGAAGCAAAAAGGCAAGTATTAACCAAATCATACTTACTGAAGCTGTTTCTGCTCCTTTTGGAATACTTAATGATCCAAATGCCAACATACCAAAACCTGCAGCTAAAAGTGTTAATCCTATAGCAAATTTTTGAGGAGCTGTAAAGCTGTATTTTTTCCAAAAATTAGCGAATAAAGGTGCTAATGTAATAATGAAAAAAGGATTTAAAATCTGAAACCAAGATGTATCAACAATCGTTGAATCTCCTACAATTTTGTCTTGCACTCTTAAAATTACTAACACCCAAATAATAATAAAACTAATGGATGTAAACACTATTGTTAATGGATATTTTCCATAAATAACTCTAGCAAGTTTATAGATAATCCAAGTTAAGATTACCATTGGAGTCACTGATAGTAAGAAATCTATAATTTTGTAAATAAGTCCCCAATTACCAACTAAAGTTCTATTAGTATAATCTCTAGCGAAAATATTCATAGATGTTCCAGCCTGTTCAAAACTTGCCCAAAAGAATATTACAAAGAAGGCGATAATGAAAACAACTTTCAGTCTATCTCCTTCAACTTTTTCGTAACGCTTAAGTCTTAATATGCCTAAAGTTATAAATATGATTAATGATAAGATAAAGAATAATGAAGGCATTCCTAATGAAATTTCAGTACCAAATGCATTAAACTGAACCAGTTCTTCAACTAAAAAGTGCTTTCCTCGAGTTACAACCGAATATAATCCATCTACAATCCATGAAATAGCAAAGAAGCCTCCTAGCAATGCAATTTTGTTGTCTGCTGAAGTAAAAGGTACCATTTTCTTCTTATCCTCTTCTGAAAGTTCATAAACTTTAGGTTGTGGTTTAGAAGCTGCTTCGCCAAAAATAGAGCGAGCAAAATAAAACTGTAACAATCCAAATAACATGAATATTCCTGCCAAACCAAATCCCCAACTCCAACTAAAGTTTTCCCCAATCCATCCAACTAAAAGAGTGCCAATAAACGCACCTGAGTTAACTCCCATATAAAAGATAGTATAAGCACCATCCTTTTTATTACTGTCCTTAGGATACATTTTACCAACAGTAGCAGACATGTTTGGTTTAAACAAACCTGTACCTAATACAATAAGCAAAAGCCCCACATAGAACATGAATTTTAAATCTATTTCTATAGGTAAATCTGCAATAGCCATAGATGCATGACCTAAAGTTATTATTGCAGCTCCTACTATTATAGTTTTAACATGTCCCCATTTATTATCTGCTATCCATCCTCCTAAAAGTGGTAAAAAATAAACTAGCATTACATACCATCCAAATAGGCTCATAGCTTCTGCACGAGACCATTCCCATCCTCCATCATCCAATTTAGCGACTAAAAACAGAATAAGTAAAGCACGCATTCCATAATAGCTGAAACGTTCCCACATCTCTGTAAAAAACATTACAAAAAGTCCTGCTGGATGACCTAATACCTGCGTTTTAAAAAATTGATCTGTAGATTTCTCTGTCATAATAAATTACCTTTCTGCTAATTCAAAACCTTCATTATCATCATTAATATGTATTTCTCCTTCATCTTCTGCATTATGGGTTAACCTATTTAAGGGTTTTAGTAATGCAATTACTATTAACCCAAATATTACTGTAAAAATGGTAATTCCAGCAAAAATGGTATATTCTCCAGCCTCTTTAGAAAGTTCCCCTAATACTCCTGCAACTTTCCCTCCAAGACCTGTGGAAGCAAAGTATAATCCCATCATTAATGAAGCATATTTTACAGGTGCTAATTTTGTCACAAATGACAACGAAACTGGTGAAGATGAAAGCTCTCCTATTGTATGGAATAGATATGCAAATACCAACCAGTACATTGCAGACGAACCATTGGCCTCATACTCTCTTACGGCAAAAATCATAAACACAAAACCTAATCCCATTATTATGGTACCTGTGGCCATTTTAAATAAGGAAGAAGCTTCTTTTCCTTTTAATTTTCGTTTCGCCCATATATTTGCAATCCATACTGCAAATAGTAAAATAAATCCAGCATTTAAACCCTGAAACATTGGTGTTGGTA
>RCNB010001115.1_pt1 | contig 17115 bp, 12 predicted proteins | sample 2041321 | NCBI WGS metagenome assembly RCNB01 (sample SAMN09708232, study PRJNA481090) | Marine sediment metagenome, whole genome shotgun sequencing project. | reverse complement strand
CGCTGTGGAGAGCGGTTTTTACGATGTTGTTCTGACATCATACAACTTCAGGCAAAAAAACAAAAAAGAAATCGGAGAGGCCATGGATCGTGCAGCCAAAGCTGGGATCGGTATCGTGGCCATGAAAACACAGGCCGGTGCGTATTGGGATAAAGAACGTCAGGATCCCATCAACATGAAGGCTGCCCTCAAGTGGGCCCTGCAAAATGAGAACGTGAATACATCCATTCCGGGATTCACTGCGTTCGACCAGCTGGAGCTGGACCTTACTGTGATGGAAGATCTGACTTTGACACCGGAGGAAAGGGCGGACCTGAAGCTAGAGAAGGGAAAGACCAGCGCTGGGCTCTACTGCCAGCAGTGCGGCACTTGCCAGGAACAGTGCCCTTCGAATGTGGATGTTCCCACTCTGATGAGAAGTTATATGTATGCCTATGGCTATAAGAATTTGAGCCTGGCCCACAGCACCATCGAAGATCTGGGATCCCATCTGCCATGCACGGATTGCACCTCATGCAGTGTCAAATGTCCCAATGGCTTCGATATCGGCCAAAAGGTTCAGGACATCATCCGCCTAAAGGGGGTCCCCCAAGAATTTCTCGCTTAGGTCATTTAGCAATAATTCGGTGACGGGATACCTGATCCCTTAATTAATTCGGTACCGGAATACCCAATACCTAAATTCGTAAGTTTTTTATTTTGACTTTTTGGCGATTTGAGGTGCTCTGATCCAGTTGCCGTTCCATATCACAAGGTCTTTATCATAATCTTTGTCAGATTTTATCTCATAAAGACCAGCCTCCGGCTTTTTGGGATTATATGTCCAGTTTTCTTTTTTTCCATCCCGTCCGTATGAAACGATAACAATATCTTTATCCGTGCAGCCCTCGATGCCATCATAGACACCGTTGCAGGCTTTTCCTGTGTATATCCGATAATTGCCCTCCCAACTGTCGCTTATAGGAAGCACCTTGATATAAAACGGAGACAGAGCCTCGTTAAATTCGCTTCCCCTTGTATATGTGCCTGACTGCTCGGGCGGAACTCCAGAATCCGTCATGTAGTCTGTCATAGCCTGGTTGATAAAAGTAACTTTTCTCAAGGAATTTAATTGCTTTGCTTGACCGGTCTCTTCGGAATCATCCATTTTTTCCAGGCCCATTTGCTTTTCGTACTCTTCGATCAACTTTTCCCGTTTTTCCTTCGTGTCCAGGTAGAGCCGAAGCTCGATTATTTCGTGGGAGATAGCCTGAGAAAGCTTGTTGATTGCCTCATGCCCTCCTGCTTTTTTAACATCGTATTTCTCGCCCTCGATATCTTCGATGAATTCATTGATCTCTCTGAAGTAATAAGGGCCCATGATGTTGCTTTTATCCTTCTCCACTGGGGTTATCACAATATTCACGACTACAAGAATCCTGTGGAACCTCTTGAAAAAAACTTCATCGATTTGATTCTGAGCTTTAGCATTATTGGCATCGCGCATCATATCCGTTAACGCTTTTTGGGTTTTCTCCATAACGCTTTCCTTCATCTCTGCCAGCTCCTTGAAAGTGAAAAAGACGGTATCCAGAAGCGCATAACCTGCATTTTCCTCTGTAGGATCGGATAAACCAATGGCCTTGAGATTCACACAGAAAATAACAAGAAAAGAGACGATTAATACGAGAATAATTATTTTTTTCATCATTTGAGACCTCCTTGAGTATTAAATATTCAATTCTCCAGATTTGCCTTTTTCGGCTTTGATGAGTGCAGCCGAATTCTGTAAAACCTTGCTTAAATTTTGAACGATATCTTCACCTGGGGCATTTTCCCTTTGGATGGCGAAGATCACGCGTTTGAGCGACCACTCAAACTCAGAAATGGCGGATTTTTCGGCATCTACCTCAACTTGAAGAGGGCTTTGATTCAGGATGTTTCCATGCTGGCTGAACAGTTGAACAAAGGTATTTTTGATGCGCATTTCTTCTGATCCAAAAGAAGAAGGGAGAAAATATTTTGTGGATAACCACCCGATGAAAAGAATAAGGAGAACAGTGCTCCCGGCAATAGCTGGTTTCCTGAACCAGGATGCATAAGACCTGGATGGCTGATTTTCCTCGGCTATTTTTTTATTCAGGAGCAAACGGAAAGAGTCTTCTCGATATTCCCGAAGGGCCTCTTCCTTTTCCTTCTGAATGAGATCGATATATTCAGACATTTTTGTCTCCCTTTATCTGTTCTTTTATAGCTTGGCGCGCTCGATTCAATCTCGACATCACAGTCCCCAGCTCAATATTTAAGGTTTCGGCTATTTCCTGGTAGGAAAGGTCGCCATATTCCTTCAGAACAAACACATCTCGTTGTTTTTTCGGCAACTTTTGAATGGCCCCTTTTAACAGGCGGAGTTGTTCTTGATGGATCATTTCAGATTCGGGAGTCTGGGGATCTTTCATCTTTTGCGTTATCTCAGAAGCTGAAATACGATCGAGCCGGTGTTTTTTTTGGAAATTCAGGCAGGTGTTTCTGGCTATCCTGCAAAGCCAAAACTTTGCACGCGAAAGTTCACTTAAAGTGCCGATGTTTTTGTAGGCCTTGAGGAATACCTCTTGGGCCAGGTCTTGGGCATCCGATGCATTCCGGGAAAAGCCCAGGCAAATCAAAAACACCTTTTTCTGGTAAGTCATTAACTCTTCGAAAACCTGGGATTTTTTTTCTTTCACGGCTGTGTACCCAATCATATCAATTCCGGCTAGAATTTCCACTTGTGTTTTTCATCCTCTATAGATTAAAGACAACCAAATCCCCCCAATATTCCATTTTAATTCGGCGACAGGACTATAAATCGGGGACAGGTACCGAATTGCAATATTATCTCGTAACTATAATTCGGTACCTGTCCCCGATTTATGCCGGAAAGTTAAGGGATCAGGTATCCCGTCACCGAATTAATGACAAGGTGTGTTCGAGGATGGTGTCTTTGCCGGCAGCCATGTCTTGTGGTGCCATGGGAATGCGAATATCCGGCAGGATGCCGCGGTTCTGTGGCAATCCCTGGACTGCAGAGGCGAAGGTTCCTGTGGCCACCGAAACCTGAAAACGGGTGTGCCGCAATAAAAAAGAATTTTTGGCATCATGACAGATATAGGTGGCTCCGGTCTCTTCCCCGATGAGCGTCCCGATCTTGTGATATTTTAAAAGTCCCACCAGATGCCCTGTCGTAGAGGCCCCTCCCCCATCGATCAGAACATACAATTTCCCTTTATAATGATTTTCCCTCAGCGGAACTGGCTCAGCCAAACGGGCATACCTCCCATAAGGCTTGGAAAAATAGGGCACCGGCTCATGAGCGATGTGGGCGAAAAGACGGACCGCACAAAAAGGATCGCCGCCGTTATTTCTCCTCAGGTCAATGATCAGATTTTTGATCCCTTTTTTTTCGATCTCTGCAAAGGATCCATCCACAAATCCAAAAAATTTATCATGATCTCTATAATAATCAAAATGGGGGATGGTCATGATGGCCGTGCTTTTATCATTCCAAATATCAAAATCCAGATCTCTCGGCTCTATCATATTTTTCCAAATTCGGTTAGTGGGGACCGGATGTATCACAGCCTTTCTTGCCGTTTTTTCCCCTGGTTTTTGGAAAACCACGTCGAATGAATCCGGATGCCCGTAAAAAAGCGAATAAATCAACGGAAACCGAAAGCCAAGACGGAATTTTTTGTATTGATCCGAACGGGCATCGGCCGATATCACCGTTTTCAAATCCCGTAGAATTTTTTTCATCGTTTTTCCGTTGATGGATAAAATCTTTGCCCCGGCGGGCAGCGAATCGGTTTCACTGTAAGAACGGTAGGCATAGGCGTCTTTGCCGACAAATCTCATCTTGATCGGAAAAAGCTTTCCGGACAGATTATTCCAATATCCCGAAGGCATCCAAACGTTCGAATGCATGCATCCCATCCGTGCCATCAGAGAAGCAAACACACGGAAAGCATCTTCCAGCCTCATAGAGCTTTTCAGTTCCTTGAATCGCTGATCGAACAAGACATCAAAATCTTCCTTGGATATGTAATCGTACATAGCCGGGTGCATGCCCTCCATGGCACGCCGTATCTGCTGGAAATCCTCCTGCAACTGTTCCAATGTGAATCGAGATGGCAAAGGCCCCACTCCCAACTTGAATCCCGCATACTCCTTTTCTCCAACAATCCAAAAACTTTCGGCAATTTTCCCCTCTTTATCCCGAACAAAACGAAACTTGTACAGGCCATTTTCATGATTCGCCCTGAATTCCAGCTTATCCAAATCCACGGGCTCCATTCTCGCGTGAGGAAACCGCGGTTCGTCCACCAACAAAACCCCTTCATTCACATAAACCAAAAGGACAATCGGCGTTCCTCCCCTATCGAACTGATATCTTCCAGCAAGTTCCTCATACAATTTAGCCGTGTCCACATTTTCTCTCGTGTGATGCTCAGTGAGTGCCTCATAGAGTTTTCCTGGAAAGGCCGCCTCGATTTCCTGAAGGCTCTTAAATCCGAAGACAAAGGAAATGGCAATCGGATCTGCCCTGTAATCCGTATGCCCTTCATAAAAACCATAACGCATGATGTAATATGGCACCATTTCGCCTGTGTGAATGTGGGAAAGCTTTTTTTGCAGCTCCGTCATTCGAACTTCGCCCAGATCCGGATACTTTTCCAATAAAAACGCCTTTTCTTCCAGCTCCAATTCCCTCCACATCTCCATCTGGTACATCCCTTTAATCTCATCGTTGAACAAGGATTCCTGCCATCCTCTGCTTCCCTCTACTTTTATGAAAATTTTATTTTCGTTATACAGTATACAGTGCTCCCAAAACCTTCCCAATCTCTTCAACTTATTATCCTCGAGGATCATGTTCCACTCATGATACAACGGCTTCGCCATCTGGGAATGGGTCAATCCCAGTTTACTAACCAACCGATTGTCTCCCCCGAGAATAGAAATGATATCCTCATCTTCCGCCATAAAGCCTGCGCCAGATAAACTTCCCGGCCGCCCTAATTCAGTAATCTCAACGATCGATCGCCCTGTGATCGTTTTTATCTGCTCCAGTTCCACATCTGAATGAAGACCTGTTTTTGCTAATGTTGGAAAATCATCTGCATCGACATAAAGCTGACGGCCTTTGCCCCATTGCCTCTGTTCATAATTTAACGGTTCCCCATTTTCGACTGTGACGGTAATGAGCCTGTGGTTACTATCTCCACTCAAGATCACCACGATCTCCTTCCCATCTTTGGTCATGTATGGGGAAGATAATGTCTCTTCCTGGATCACCCCAAAAACACTTCCGATAAGAAAAACCGTAATTCCTAATAGAGTTGTGAATTGTCTTTTCATTTTTTCCTCACTTACTCAAACATACAAACGCAAGCCTTATTTTTGCACTTTTAAATTGGGGACAGGATACTCTTTCACCAATTAATTTTATGAACACCGAAATAGAGTGCTTTTCTCTCAGAATTTAATTGGTGAAAGAGTATCCTGTCCCCGAATTAAAGTGATCCATGAACGTTAAACTTAAACACCCGAACCGAAACTTGGTCTTCTGGTTTCCTTTTATCCTGCTCCATCTGATCCAGCAATCCCGAAGCGATTTTTGCATATATCTCATCCCAGTCTTGTAGAGGTTCGGCAGATGTTACCACATAAATAAGCACCTCTCCCGTACCTTTTTCCACATAAAACCAGTTGGGAGGCAAGGGAATAATGATCGTTTTCCCAGCTTGGAGAGGATTCTGTACCGGGTTGTATTCTCTGTTTGGGAAAAGCCGGATTAGCTGTTCATCTGCTCCAACCTGGAACACATAGACATAACGCTCCAGAGGAAGCTGTAAAATCAAGCGGTAATTATCCTCAGAAGAAAGGGACATGATCTCATCCTGGGGCGCGCTTATATCCAGCCTTTCAATGGCTTCCGATCCTTTAGGCTGATATTGAAACTCAATCAGCTCAGGCACCATCTGACTCCTTTTCACCTCGAGCCTAACATCTTTCTTCTCCGGTTTCACTTCCATCCTGGGCCTGGCTGCAACTTCCTTAGGTTGGGCCAAGATTTCCTTATCTGCTATTTTTGGCTTCTCCATTTTTTCCACAACCATTGTCTTCGCTGGTGGCAAATCATGTTCTATTTTCACCGACTTCTCTTCTTTCTTGCCTTCCTTTTCTTTTTCAACCCTTTTCGCTTTTTCTGGTTCTATAACTTCTTCTGCCTGTTCTTCCGCTTCTGCTTCATCGAGAACCTGGACCTTTTCTGCAACTATCCCTTTCCGCAATCCCAAAAATGGCTCCACTTTTTTTGGGGGTTGAATGACGACCAGCAAGATGATGAAGGCAGCCGCAATCCCGGCAGCAGCTAAGCGAACTGGCCAGGAGAACAAGACAAATCGTGGTTTTTTCTTTTTTTCTTCGAGCTTTTGATAGACTTCTGGACTCGGCTCGAGATCAGGAGCAGCTCCCATATAATGAGCTGCCCACTCTTCCATGATCTTGTCGAATTTTTTCTTGTCCATCGTATCGCTCACTTCCAGTTCTATATACGTTTTAAGGACTGATTTTTACACCCCGATTCACCCGAATGCCCCTATTCCTTTGGCCTCGAGGCAATTTCTGACTTTCTCCCCGGCTGCTACTACATACTTCCGCACAGCACTGATGGATTTGCCGAAAACATCGCTTATCTCCTCGTAGTTTTTCCCAAAGATGTAATACATCACTATGGCCTGTCTCTCTGTTTCTATTTTGAGTTTAGCGATGCACTCCCGGACAGCGAGTGCCAGCGAGGATTTGTCCATATTTTGCGATTCATCCGCAAGGGTATCTCCTAAATGAAGCTCCTTCCCACCATCATCCTGTCCGATGTTTTGTTCGAGAGACTGAAACTTCACCAACTTTTGGCGTCGGAAAAGATTGATCGCGTGATTGTGGGCAATCCGGAACAGCCAGGTCCGAAAAGATGCTTTTTTGTGATTGAATTGATGGGCCTTTTCGATCACCCGGATAAAAATATCATGGACCACATCCTCGGGATTTGGGACATTCAATACATGGGATAGATACACATACAGACTTTTTGCATGTTTTTTATACAACTCATCGGCTGCAGCCGCCTGCCCCTCTCTCAGCAGCTGGACGATCTGTTCATCCGTCATCACCGACATTATAATCAATTCTCCATGTCATTGCGAACGAAGTGAAGAAATCACATTCGAAAATAATTCAGGGATGCGGAAATATGAAAAAAACTCAGTAATAATACCAGATCGTCCGGTAATCCCTTATGTTTTCACCCCGCGCAGCCAACTCCTCTAGATATTCATAAATCGGAACATCGATGTAATTATAGGGCGGAATGGGTGTGATATTCTTTTCCCACGGATGGAATTCATAAACGCGGGAACCGTTCGGCAGTATCATGACCAGGCGATGGTCCTGCCAAGACCGAAGATGGTTCTTTCCCAGTTTAGGAACGTTAAAGACCGGCTCATCGGTTCGGTCCAACCCCGGCAACAAACGGGCTTCTTCCTTCCGTTCTTGCAAAATCCTCGCGATCGGAACCATGTACCGTTTGGTCTCCTCCTTTCCTTTCATGTTGAACGTGTAGTAGGGATCGACGCCGATAGACTTCAGATCCCAACGAAGCTTGGCCAGTTCAAAACGTCTGGAGTTTTCTATCGTGTAGACAACCTGGTTATAGACGCTAATTCCCAGTTTTCTTATGTCTTGGATGGTTTTGAGCGATTCCGGCGTGATCTCATACGAATGCTCAAAATGGGTCAACACTGCTATTTCCAGCTTTGGAGGTTTGTGATATTTGGAAACAAGTTTGAGAAGTTTTTCTGTCCAACGCATCGGCAGCACTACAGGAGTGCGCGTTCCCAATCGAATCCGATAGATGTGTTTTTTTTGGGCCAGCACATCCAGTATCTCTTCAATCTGGCTGTCCTTCATCACCATAGGGTCTCCGCCGGTGATGAGAACATCGCCTATGCTTTTGTGCTCATCCAACCAGGCTAGCGCCTCTTCGATCTTCTCTTTCGAAGCCAGCGCCTTGGGATCCAGAACCCGCTCGATCTCCCAATTTCTCTGGCAGTAGATACAAATTTGGGAACATGTGTTAAAAGGCTTTAAGATCGCTATAAACGGGTAGCGGCGTGTTATCAAATCGACGGGAGACGTGTCGTGTTCGCCCATAAAATCGAACAGGATGTCCCGATCTATCTTGTGCTGCGACATAGTGTCCACATATTCCTTGGGAGGGATTACCTGGGCTCGTACAGCATGGTCATATCCAATGGAAATATTCGAATCCATCAAGCTGAGATAATACGGTGTTATTCCAAAAGGGATTTTGTTTTGTTTAGCCTTCTCGATGGAGGCTCTTTGATCATTGGTTAGCTCGATCAGGTCCAAAAGCGCTTTCGAATCGCTGATAACATTTTTCAAGTGCCATTGGTAATCGTTCCAGTCCTGTTTGCTCCCCCCGAAGTAGCGCAAAATTCTCGCCTTATTCTCCTTTCTCCATGTCACCACCTCTTCCTCGAGACCCGAAGGGAACTTTTTGAAATACTTTTTCACGGTGGATCCGAAATCATCCAGAATGCCGCTTCTCGTCCGAGACGCTTCGAGGCCTTCCATTTTCAGGAAATCCGGGATGTGTTTTTTGACCTCGTTGTTCTCAAGATAGATGTTGGATTTGCCGATCACACTGCGAAACAGGTTGATAAATTCCAATAAAAAACCCACGGACACTTCTGTTGCCAATTCCTCCCTTTTGTTCTGTGCCAACCTCCACAAGATTTCTAAGGCGGAAACGCCGGTCCGGTATTCATTGACAGGCCCGATGATGCTTTTGAAAACACGAATTCCCTCACGAACCGTGGCTTTTTCCAGGATATGAAGGTCGTTATCCACATCGAAGATCTTCCGCTCCGCCTTTTCCAAATAGGCGTACAAACCATCCCTTGCAGATTCCAGGCCAGATGCTGCTTTTAAGATTGCATGAATCTCCGGATTGGCCTCCCAGAGTCGTTCGAGATAAGCTTCATAGTCCACCTCGAACTTGGGCTTGAAAATAGATATTTCATCCGAAAAAACATCATCGATGATTTTGGTGCCGACTCTTTTAAGTGCCTCAGGATGGGAAGTTTTTTTGTTATTCATGGTCGATCCTTTTGCATGTTATCATATCATCGTGAAAGATAGCTTTTCAACCGCTGAATACAGGGGACGTCCCATTTTACAGGAGACCGGATAGCCAGTGAAGGATATTGAGAAGCAGGCGGGCATTATCCCCACCAAGAGGATGGTTCATCCCGGCTTTGATGCGTCCGCTTTCAAAGACTTGGGCGGTAAACATCGCGGCCTCTGCAAAAAAGGCGATCCGGCCCTTACCATATAACATAACTCCCCCTTGATACCATCCCGACACATCGATATTCGGGGTTCCAGGCGGAAATTTGTTGTATTCCTCGGGAATCCAGGAGCGGTATCCCTCACCCAAAATCAGCATAGGTTGAAATCCTTCATCACATCGGAAAGCCGAGCCGGCAAAGGTAGCGACACGGCGCACCTGTTCATCCGGTCCTCGTCCTTTTATTAGGAAATGATCCGACAGAGATCCATCTTTTTTTTGAAACAGCATAGGTCCTGGGCGGCCGGGGGGAAGGCCAGCCATCACATATCCATTGCTGACCTCGATCCCGAAAGAAAGAGCCAGGTCCTTTATGGCTCCGGGATCGGGCATGTGGTCCGTGATCACGAACAAAGCTCCTCCCTTTTTCACCCATTCGTTGAGGATCTGAATCTCTTTCTCGGCAAACGTCGGGGGATCTCCGATGTTAAACGGCGGTTGGGCGTCTGCAATCACATAAATACCTCCCAACTTCAGGAGTTCCTCGGATATCTTGCCTTTCGCCCTTTCGACTACATAGCCGTCCTGCCTCAAAAGATCGGCAAAGGGGAGGTATGTCCCCACGGCAGTGTGGAAGTTATTGTGAGCCTCGTCCACCAGAAGGACTGGACCCTTCCCTTCTGGAAATGCCGGATTTTTTATTACATATGAAAATGACTTATCCACACTTCGAGGTGGTTCAACCGTGCTGGCAGTTTGCTGGGAACGACTCTCTGCATAAACGAAAGCAACTAATGAAACACTGATGATGAGAATGTTTAGCTTATTATTGTTTATTAATACCACATAAACTCCGTTATTTCTCGAATCTCAGAGTATCAATTGTTCATAAGATGAATAATCTAAAGATAAGTAGTGATACACAAATTAATTTTTAAATAAGAGATCAGGGCAAAACTCGTCGATTTTCTTCGACCTGCTCAAAATTGCCCATAGCCACGGCTATGGTATGAACCTTATCCTGAGCCAGAACCCACCGGAGAGAATTTTCAAAAGATGGTTCGGTTTTTTCATCGGGAGCATACGGTCCGCCCGAACAGGTTTTCATCGCGATCATGCCGACGCCGCGTTTTTTGGCTTTGTCCATCTCGATTTCCAAGGCCGGTTGGTCCCATTCGCTGAAGCCGCCAGAGTTCATATGTATGTAGGAACCTTTGTGGTTGTAAGGCACCATGATCACCTCATAAAATTTCTTCTGGTTAGATGCACGCAGCAGTTTGACCTGATTGGAGTGGGAAGAGAATCCATATGCCCGTATTTTCCCCTCTTTTTTGGCCGCCTCAAAAAATCCCATGACAGCATCATGATAGATGACATTTGGATCGGTCGCCCCATGGATCAGCATGATGTCGATGTAATCCGTTCTCAAAGCCTTCAGGCTTGCATCCATCGAGGCTGTCATACCATCTATCGCTTTTTTGACATCTTCAGCCGCAAACGATCCATCCTCTTTGCTTTGCAGGCGCACACGGAGCTTAGATTGGATCACCACATCTTTCCTGCGTGGCTCCACTACCTCTCCGATCATGACTTCATTCTGCCCTCGAGAATAGGATCTTCCCGTGTCCAAAAAATAGAATCCGGCATCAATTGCGGCATTGACCAGAGCTGGTTCCATCGTACGGGAAGCCCCGAATCCAACAGAAGAGACTTTTATCCCTGTGTTGCCCAGTTCAATAATGCCAGATGGTGCCTTTGCTGCTCCTTTTGCCAAGTTTTTGTTGCTTCCAAAGCCCAATACTCCAAGCCCCAGAACGGCGACCGAGGATGTTTTAAGAAATTCCTTGCGGGACATTTTTCTTTTCTGTTTTTTCATAGGTCAGACTCCTTTTGGATTCGCTTCTTGGCTTATACCATGGGGTCATTTATATGTCAAAATTTCTTACATAAAATTTATTGCATTTACAAATCCAGTTATATCTTAAACGGACAACAGGGAGCTGACTTAGGATGTGGAGAGTGAATATTGGCGTAAATCTTGCATAATAAATTATTAAAAAAAAGAAGGAGAAGCTTGACAATACGACAATTGTCGTTTATATTAATAACGACAGATGTCGTCCAGGAAGGATAAAAGATGACAATAAAAAAACGGAATCGCAAACTCTCGCCAGCCAACCTCGAAATCATGAAAGTCGTATGGGACAATGGTGACGTGACCATCAATAATGTTGTGGAGGCCATCAACGCCAAGAGAAAAAACAACATCCGGAGGACTACCGTCCAGGTCCAGATGAACCGTCTGGAGGATTACGGTTGGTTGAAGCATTCAGAACTGGGAAGAACATATGTCTATACTGCTGTAGTGGAGAAGCAGAAAACCCGAAGGGAGATCCTCGAGGACATCAAAAACAGGGTTTTTGGCGGATCGAGAGCAGAGCTCGTCAAATGCCTGATCGAGGATTCTGACGTTTCCCCTGAAGAGATCAAAGAACTTCGTGCGCTGCTCAAGAACATGTAAGGGGATCCAGCATGAGTTTACTCAACAACATCGTTTCCGCCGAATGGGTGTTGAATGCAGCCTTTCAGACTCTTTTGATTCTAGGGGTGGGTGCGTTGCTCGTTTATCTCGTTAGACACAAAGCAGCTCCTCTTCGAAGCGGAATCAGCTTGATAACCATGTTAGCTCTTATCCTTCTCCCCTTCCTCTCAGTCTCGCTAAACGAGTTAGGCTTTCTGCCTCTTCGGACCGTCCTTCCGATTACAATCGGGCAGACTTCTAGTCCATCGGTCTCTGTCCAGCACGATCTTGTCGGGATGCCTCACGACAATACCAACAACAGAAACACCAACTATTTCAGGCTGTTTTGGACAGGCCCGGTTATTGTCAAAATCATCAACGTTTTCGGGATCATTTGGGGGATCGGCCTTTTATTCATGCTCCTCCGATTTGTATTGGGAGCGATTTCCATACGCAACTTGAAAAAAGGAATGGTTAAGGTCAACAATGCTCGGATCTGTGCCGTCATGAACTTAGCCGAAAGGGTATTTTCCGACCAAAACAAAGCACGGCTTTTTATGTCACAAAATGCACCCTGCCCGATGGCAGTCGGAATATTCAAACCGTTTATTCTGATTCCTGAGCCTCTATTGCACAAACTACGGGACAGTCAAATCCGTGGGATTCTGCTCCATGAGTTGTCTCACATCTATCACAAAGACCAAGTTACCGGAATCCTTCAAAGACTTGTCACGGCTTTAAACTGGTGGAATCCTCTTGCCTATGCTCTGAGCACATCTTTTTCCAGGGCAAGGGAAGAGATATCCGATAATTATGTTCTCCTCCAAAACGACTCGAAAGAGTACGCGGAGTGTTTGATCAACCTGGCGGAAAAGACAGCGTTCTTAAAGCGGCTGCCTGTTTCCGTCGGACTGGCGTCTCCCCACATCCCTCTGAAAGATCGGGTCAAACACATCTTATCCAAGGAGAGAATCATGGACACCAATCTCAAAAAATCGACCATCACGGTGATGGTCGTGGCGGCGTTTTTGTTTGTTTTGGCGATTGCGGGCTCCAGGCTTATGTTTGCAACGGACAAGCCGGAAACCACGATTGAAAAAGCGGACTTGGCTTTGCCGGTTTTGCAAGAACAGGACAAGAAAGAGCAGGATCAAGAGAAGAAAAAACCCGCGAAAAAGGATGTCAAGCCCCCGAAGTTGATTAAAAAAGTCGAGCCTGTTTATCCAGAAGAGGCAAGGAAAGCGGGCATTGAAGGCACCGTCACTATCGAGGCCACGACAGATGATCGCGGCAGGGTGCAAAGGGTGAAAGTTCTGAACTCCATCCCTGAGCTCGATCAGGCCGCTGTGGATGCTGTCAAACAGTGGGTTTATGAACCGATGATGATCGATGGAAAACCAAAAGGAATCGTTTTTACCATCACATGCCGGTTTTCTCTGGACAATGAAAGGAAGGGAAAGGCAACTGAAGTCGGGAAAAGAATTGAAGGGAAAATAATTAAAGTCGGGAAGGGAGTTGATGTCGATAAGGGAATTGAAGTCGGAGTTACCGGAAAAGATCAAAAGCCAGCCGTACGTGCTGTCGGGGACATCAAGCCCCCGAAATTGATCAAGCTGGTCAAGCCCATTTATCCAGATGATGCGAGAAAAGCCGAGATCCAGGGCGTTGTTATCGTGGAGGCGACTACAGATGTTTATGGTCGAGTCGTCGACACCAAAATTCTGAGATCCATCCCTGAGCTCGACCAGGCCGCAATAGATGCAGTCAAGCAATGGGTTTACGAACCGATGATCATCGATGGTGAACCTAGGGGTGTTATATTCACCGTGACATGCACCTTCAAACTGGCTGAACCTGTGCGTGCTGTCGGGGATATCAAACCGCCAAAACTTATCAAAAAGGTAGAGGTTATTTATCCAGAAGAGGCAAGAAAGGCTGAGATCGAAGGCGTTGTCATCGTCGAAGCGACAACCGATATTTACGGCAAGGTCAAAAAAGTGGAAATCCTGAGATCCATTCCAGAACTCGACCAGGCTGCCATGGATGCCGTCAAGCAGTGGGTATACGAACCGAAAATAATCGACGGGAAACCAAGAGGCGTGATTTTTACGGTCACAGTAACCTTTAGACTCAAGTAGGATAAACCCGAACACCTGAAGAGGGATCAGGGATAACGCCGCGCAACTCCGCGGCTTGGGACATTTTTTTTAATTCGGGGACAGGTACCGAATTAATTCGGTACCTGTCCCCTATTTCTTATTGCCTCCTAGAAATTTTTCCTATATCCTTTCCATGTGAGGAGAATCCCATGAAAAAACAAGAAAAACGAGTCTATCCGTATATTCCGAACTCAGTTCCTGAAATAAAGGCCCAGATGCTGGAAGAGATCGGTGTCGACAGCATCGAAGAGCTATACGCGGACATACCTGAAGATCTGCGCTATAAAAGTAAGTTAAACCTGCCGCCGCCGCTCACATCAGAAAATGCCCTAAAACGCCACATGGATGAGATCTTCTCCAAGAATAAAACTTGCGAGGAAAACATAAGCTTTCTGGGAGGGGGATGCTACAGGCACCAGGTGCCGGCAATATGCGATGAGATCAATCAACGCTCAGAATTCTTGACCGCCTATGCTGGTGAACCCTATGAAGACCATGGAAGATTCCAGAGCCTGTTCGAATACGAAAGCCTGATGGGAGAACTTTTGGACATGGATGTGGTGAATGTCCCCACCTATGATTGGAGCCAGGCTGCCAGCACAGCCATCCGGATGGCTGAGAGAATAACGGGGCGAAAAGAGATCTTAGTCTCTGACATCATTTCTCCCGAGAGATTGATGGTCATCAAAAATTACTGTCATCCTGTCGTCAAAGTCAGAATGGTAAAACACTGCCAAGAGACAGGAAAATTGGATCTTGACGATCTCAAATCCCAACTTTCGAGCAACACAGCCGGCATATACTTCGAGAATCCATCCTATCTCGGATTCATAGAAGCCCAGGGACAGACCATAGCGGACATGGCTCATGAAAACGGCACCCTGAGTATTGTCGGCGTCGATCCCACATCCCTTGGCATTCTGACTCCTCCCAGCCAATACGGTGCGGATATCGTCTGCGGAGATATTCAGGGTTTAGGCATCCACATGTTTTATGGAGGGGGATTAGGAGGCTTTATCGCCACGCATGACGAAGAAAAATTTGTGATGGAATACCCGTCGCGTCTGTTCGGGATCACGACAACGACCGTAGAAGGAGAGTACGGTTTTGGCGATGTCGCCTATGAGCGAACCTCGTTTGCAGAACGAGAGGAAGGAAAGGAGTTTGTGGGAACCCATTCAGCCCTTTGGGGAATAACCGCAGGTGTGTATCTGGCCCTGATGGGCCCTGAGGGAATGCAGGAATTGGGAACAACGATCCTGCAAAAATCCCAGTACGCGATGAAACGACTCTCTGAAATCAAAGGAGTGAAGGTCCCACGGTTTAGGTCACCTCACTTCAAGGAATTTGTGGTGGATTTTAACGAAACAAGACTCAAAATCAAGGACATCAACAAAGCCCTCCTGGACAAAGGGATATTCGGAGGCATGGATTTATCCGCTGAATTTCCAGAGCTCGGATACTGTGCCCTGTACTGCGTGACAGAACTCCACACCAAAAAGGATATCGATACCCTCCGGCAATCCCTCGAGGAAATCCTCGGAAATCGTCTGTGAGCAGGAGAAAATCATGAAAAAAAATAGCACATACAAGCTAAGAGAAAAGTTTCATCAGGCCAAATGGGATGAACCTGTCATTTTTGAGATGCACACCCCTGGAGAAAGAGGGATTCTGGTCCCTGAAGTGGAACAAGAAATCCAGGAGGCTGTGGGAGATGGAATCTCCAGCATCCCCGAGAACATGAGGCGCAAGAGCAAGCCCTCACTCCCCGAGGTCTCACAGATGCGTGTTTTGAAACATTTTTTGCGGATTTCCCAGCACACTCTAGGAGCGGATTTCAACATCGATATCGGCCAGGGAACATGCACGATGAAATACAGCCCGAAAATCAATGAATCGTTTGTCCGCTCCCCTAAGGCAGCAGAAATTCATCCCTACCAAGACGAGGACACGGTTCAGGGTGCTCTCGAGGTCATTTACAAGCTGGACACATTTCTCCAGGAGATCTCTGGAATGGACAAATTTACATTCCAACCAGGAGGAGGAGCGGCGGCAATCCTGGTCATGGTGTCCATCATCCAAAAATATCATGAACTGCGGGGTGAGAGCCAAGAGAGGGACGAAATCATCACCACGATCTTCTCCCATCCCTCAGATGCGGCAGCCGCGGCTGTCAAAGGATACAAAGTGATAACACTTTATCCGGACGAATACGGATTGCCGGATATGGAGGCATTGAAAAAAGCGGTATCGAAGAAAACCGCGGGATTGCTGATCACAAATCCAGAGGACACCGGAATCTTTAACAGTAAAATTCAAGAGTTCACCAAGATCGTCCACGACGCGGGAGGACTATGCGGGTATGACCAGGCCAATGCCAACGGGCTTATGGGCATCACACGAGCCAAAGAAGCCGACTTCGATATGTGTTTTTTCAACCTGCACAAATCTTTCTCGTCCCCTCACGGGTGTGGAGGCCCAGCGACTGGAGCCCTCGGCGTCCGTGAAAAATTCATCGACTATATGCCCATGCCCCTGGTGGAATTTGATGAGAATAAGTATTCCTTGAACTATAATTTGCTCCACAGCATAGGAAAAGTGCGCGGTTATTACGGAGTTTTTCCGGCTGTTTTGAGGGCCTATGCTTGGGTGATGAGCATGGGAGCCGAGGGGCTCAGAGAAGTGGCCGAAGTGGCGGTCCTCAACAATAACTATGTGATGAAAAAAATCCAAGAGCTAAAGGGGGCTGCCATATCCTATCCGAAGACTCCGGGCAGGATCGAGCAGGTGCGGTACACCTGGGAAAAACTGACCGAGGATACGGGCGTAAGTACAGAGGATATCACCAACCGGATGGTGGATTTTGGGTTTCACCTCTGGTCGAGCCATCATCCCTGGGTCGTGCCCCAACCATTCTCCATCGAACCGACCGAATCCTATTCGAAAGCCGAACTGGATGAGTACCTCGCCGGCCTGGAAAAGACAGTAAATGAGGCCTATGAAGATCCCGACAAGGTGAAAAATGCACCTTACCAAAGCGTGTCGCA
>RCNB010001114.1_pt1 | contig 17122 bp, 9 predicted proteins | sample 2041321 | NCBI WGS metagenome assembly RCNB01 (sample SAMN09708232, study PRJNA481090) | Marine sediment metagenome, whole genome shotgun sequencing project. | reverse complement strand
AATTGAACATGTTTGGTGTTTGCTCCAATTCTTCAGGGCCAGAAGCCTCCTTTATAATTCTGGGAACTTCACTTTCTAATATCCTAAAAAAAGAAGCATAACTCATATTCTCCTCTTGCTCAAAATTATTTTTAATCACAGTGGTTAAAAGACCATTTTCACCAAACTCGTAGGATAGTTGGTCATCTTGGCATCCAGAAAACTGGAGTACCTGCGCTCCCATCCCATCCCACGTAACTTTAGGTCTGGTGACAATAGGAATATACAAAGCTTTATTTTTCAGTAAAGTTCTTTTACTAATTTCCGCCGGTGCCGTTCTTGTTTTTAGTTCTAATTGCGACCGCGAAACCGAACCTGAATGGCAACTATCCGATATCATGAAAATCTTGACCCCCGATTTAAAAGCCATAAATGCTTCAAATAATTCGTCGTCTATAAGTTGTCTGTTGAACAAGCACCAGGTCTCGTCCATTTTATCATCTGTTTCGTCTTTGTTAAAATCAACTATTTGTGATCCGTGCCCGGAATAAGTAAAAAAGAAGAGATCCCCGCTTTCCAAATCTCTTGCAAAGGAAGTCAGATTCTCAATAACCGCATCACTGGAGGCATCAGCGTTTTGCAAGACGGTAATTGTGTCGAATTCGGCCTTTTCACTTAAACTTTTGTAAAACTCACTATCATTAACGCAGGCACCAAGTTTGCCATCCCAGCCGTCGTAGTGATTAGGATCTACATAGTTGAGTCCTATATGTAAGGCAAATTTTCTCATAATTTCTGGTTTATTTAATTCAACTTAGATGTTTTGAAACTGCCTTTTTAGCTGTAACCGTAGTATCTTTTTTGATTTTATCAGCTTTACTTTGTGGGGTGTTCGATTTTATTTTAGTGTCTGCTTTTGATTCAAAAAGATCGTTATACGCTTTTGTTAAATCATTGATTTGTGCGTCTAAATCTCCCCTACATTTTATATAGTTAGTAGTGGGGAGGTTTTTTTGACTTTTAGACTTGGCGGTTTTTGCCATTCTAAACGCATAGGTTAGAAAATGAAGATGCTCCAATTCTGCTGCTTTCTTTCCATCCGACCCTGCTATCAACCAAAGATCTTTATACCCTTTTTTAATAGCACTCCAATGCTTCATGTCTTTCTTTTTTTCATAGCTGACCAACAAAGAGCATAGGTTTATATTTATGGCATATACCATATCCCAATAGCTTAGGTTTTCATTTTTCTTTGAGGTATATTCATTTTCGAGCTCTGATATCAGCCTTTTTATATCCTCAATTTTACTGAGCAAATAGGGATTATCCTTATACATGATTTTGCGATCGGTCTTTGGCATGGAACCACTTAGTATCTCTAAACAATTAATTTCTATGGCATTGATAAGGGGGTAGTAAATATTTTGTGGTTTGGACAACTCGCAGGCCAATACATAATACCTGGTTGCATTGGAATATGAATTAAGCAACTCTTTTGAAGATCTGGCTGTCATTGACCATCTTTTAAATGCACTGCCCAACATACTCGCCCGTTCGGAAGTTGGTCCTTGCCGGTATAACAAGTAAATATCATTAATTAGATGCTTTATCTTCTCTCGAGCGTTATCAATATCTTTGATTTTAATGCGCTCGGCACTTACATTATCATATATTTTCTGAATAATCAGTTTTGTACGAGCATTAAACGACTTAGAAATACAAGAATATGAAAAACTTGCCTTCTCCATTTTCAGTAATTCATCAAATTTTGATATGGCCAATTCATACATGCCCAACTCGAGATAAATTCTACCTTGCCTTTCTATGATCTCCGCAGTCTTGAATCCTTCTTTATCTATTGCTTTTGTTATGATATTGAGTTCATCAAGGTTTTCTTTTCTAGATTTACTCCCTAGCTCTAACTGATTTAAAAGGTTGTCCAAGTGTATTTCCGCTTCCTCAGGAACTATGTAACTTGGAGACCAAGTAGTTTTACTCACCCCCCTTTTTGCGAATTTAAAGAACGGATCTCCGTAGCACTGATAGGCTCCCCAAGTATTATTTTTAGTATTGTAATTATCGTAAATAAACTTCCGGGCGTTTTTAACGGCATCTCCAAAATTTTCCCCGGAGAACATACCATCATAAAACTTTTTTGCAAAATCTAGAGCCGCCTGGTCATCAACTGCCCAGCCAGCAGCAATTACGGCTTTGACTCCAATTTTAATCAACTCCGTACCGATATTGGCGGCGAGCTTATACCTGTTCTTATAATAATTTTCATCATCAGGTTTGGTACTGCCCAAATGGCAGCAATTCACAAATACAAGGTCGGGGACTACGGCCATTTGCTGAATTTCAAAAACCGTAAGAAAAAGACCTTTGCCTATGACCATTCCGGATTTTTTGGGAGATTTAGGCTTGTAGACACCATGGCCCGCCAAATGTATAATGCTGTACTCATTACTGAAAAAATCGAGAACGATTTTTTCAGCATTCTGGTGTATTATAGAAGTTGTAGGATACCCGTGCGTCTTGAGTGTATTAGTGACTTCCTCCCCTTCTTTTGCTGCGCCGGGTAACTGGCTATTAAAACCATTTAGAATAGGGTCAGCAATGATTAAAGCCCCTTCCTTTGTCACCCTTTTTATGTTTTTGCGATATTCTGAAGTAGATAGTTGCCTTATCATCCCAGCATTAATGCATAAGGGTTTTGCATGAATGGTGTTGTCCTGAAGTAACTCCCAGGGATAGGAAGCTGTATTGGTGTCTAGGATCCAGGAAATATTCCCTTTTCTTTTTAGTTTTTCCTTCAACTCGTTCGGGATTAACAACTCAAACAAAGTTTTAGCAGTTCTTGGGGACCAACTGTTTGCTGTGGATATTTCTGAAATAAACAGATCTATTAAAGGGGTACTGCAATAAAGCTGATTTTCCTCTTCCCGTGAATCCCCTGTTGAAGCTCCGAAAACCATACTGCTAGGTTCTTCACTATTTTCTGTAGCAGCTTTGTATTTCACTGTAATTCTGTTCCACCAATCTTCGGAATTGTCTAATGGTGTTCTTTTTCTAATCCCTAAAAGAGGCTTAATTCTTTTGTTGCCAATAATGATATTATGTTCGAGATGTTCCTTCGTTACTATTTTATTGAGAGCATACATACAACTCAGGGCCTTATTTGAATAAAGTTCAATAAACTCAATATGTTGTATGGTCCTTAAATTTTCATTTTCTAAAGAAGCTATCTTTTTATTCGCATGTACTACACCTTCAATAATTGCCTTCAGTGAATTCTCTACAGAAAGTCCTCCATAGCCACGACCTATGGTAAGCGCTGATATTCCAATTTTTTCTTTGACATCTTTCTGTCCTTTTATTCGCAGTAAGTAATTGGCTACACCTTGTTCAACGGTATTTGCAAGCTGAAAAGATGTTAGGTTTCCCGGTTCTCCAAGACCTACAATTATGGCCCCTTCAAATTCCCTTTCTACATTCCCTGAGAATATAGAATTAGTACCAATATTTCCCGGATACAAGCCCAATTTATGCTTGGCGGTAAGTCCAAAATCCAAATAGGTATCTATCGTCTTTTCTGCATATAAAATCCCATCGTTTATAAAGTGCCCGGCTAATATCGGGTAACTGGTATAATGTAAGTCTCCATTACTCACGGTAACCTCGAGAGGTTCCTCATTACTGAGTTCGACAGTGTTAATACCCAATATGGCATTTTCAAAGGCCGTTTCGGACAAATCGAAATCGTTTTCAGGTTCTGCCCTAAACAGTTCTTCCTCTCCTGCTCGTAATATAAACTCTTTCTTACTTAATAGACTGGTGCTACCAGTGGAGAGAATCTCTTCTATCCCCTCAAAAATATCAGGGTCATTTGCGAGCATCCCATGCGAAGTTCTGGTGTAGTAGACCGATTTCTTCTCTTTCAGTTGTTTGGGGATAGAATCCCAGGTTACGCTCTGGTCTCCTCGGCTGGTATACAAAAAATGCAACTCTTTATCCTTGAGTATTTCTTCCTTGAAATAACCGCTAGGCGTCATTTTATCTTTGCCCGCTATATAGGCCATATTTGAATAATCTATACTGTCTAGCTGATTAATGATTTGGTCTCTATACGTTTTAAATCTTTTCAATTCATCCTTCCCGGGAAGGGGCCAGTCCTTTTTATTGAACACCTCGCTCATATTCTCCCAGGTACGGATATTTGAAAAATCGTTATTTTCAACTTCATTCTTATTAATAGGTAAAAGACTCAGTATACCTTCAAATTTGCTAAACATGCTTAGCAATTCCTTTTTGGTATGTTTTAAATCTAACATACTCAGTTTATTAATAATGGCATCCTCTCCAAACAATACGGTAAGTATTCTAAAAGACCCTTGCAGAGGGGATCCAAGGAAAACAAGTTGGAAGTCTTTTGAATCGTTAAGTTCTTGCCAGGTTAGTGGGTGCTTTATTATAAAGTCACGGACCAAAACCCCGCCCATGGAATGGCCAATAATTTTAATGGGTTGTCCTAACCTCATTAACTCCTTTATTTTTATGTCAAATTTGCTGGCGCATTCTCCCAACTGCATTCGCCAATCAAAAGGGTAAATAACTACATCGTATTTCTCGGTTAACGAATCGTACAGCCTTTTATAGGAGCTTTTTACAACCGAATCGGCCACTATTTTACTATCATGGGTATTATCAAGATCTAATAAACCCCCGCCGAGTATATTAAAATAATTCAGCCATAGCTTATTGTTTCCATCCGAAAGGTTAGACCCCATAATTCCGGGAAGCAGCACAACAATAGCGCGTTCACCGGAAGGAGGTTTGCTTTCTGGTTTAAGTGTCCCGTACTCCAATCCACGATCATCTCTATCACTGCTTGGTATTTTGTTTTGATCAAAAGATTTAAAACCCGGTATTTGGGTACCTGTTTCATTTTCAATGGCGGTATTAATAGCATCGAGGGTGCTCTTGTTCTCAAAATATTTTACATGGTTAACGTCAGAATTCTCATCAAAGAAATATTGTATCTCATTGGCTCTTTTTGCCCCTAAATACATCGAATCTGTATTGACCACCAAATCATTGCGTTTCCAGAAAAAGAGCTTTCCAAGAATCACAAGCAGCCCATGTCCGGAAAAGTTAATGGCCCCATTACCCGCAATAACGGCAAGGGCATTACCGGTAATTGCATTTTCTTCGGTTTGATCATTTAATATTTTGATAAAGGGAGAGGCCGGGCTTTGCGCTTCTATACCCGGTAATACCTCAGCATTATCTTTATTTTCAATAGCAGTTGAGAGCAGTTCTACAAAAACATCACCAACGGGACCGGTAACATTCCCTAGTACATTGAAGAAAACATTCAGTACATAATCTAGCCTTTTCGAAGCCAGCGTTGTGCCCGCAGCCGGGCAACCCACTCTAATGAATTTGGTGATCGCAATTTTCTTGGTTTTATATATCGTATTCAGCTTCCTGATATTATCTATATCACTTTGTCTGTTTTGTTCTTTTTTCAACAATGCAATATGGGCATTGGTAAACCCCTTGGCGGCTTTTTTACCATCACTGCTGTATTTACTCAGAATATCTCCGATGATTCCCCCCCTAGAATGACTGATAATATGTAATTCAATATCGTTTGGCAGTAGATTGGCCAGTTTTACGGCATTTTCTAAAGGACTTTCTGTTAAGGTTCTATGCTGAAACGCAATAACATTGCTACCATATGTACCGTGAATTGTTCGCCATACTTCCGATTCCTTTAATCCATTAAATGCACCCAGAGTATCGGAATTTGTACCGTGTATGAATAGAAAATAAGGTTTGTCTTTTTGAGTACCCCTAAAGCTTCCGAAATCAAATTGGCGATTTATAGTGAATAGTTGTGCCCCTTCTTCAAGATATATCTGCTCAAAACCATCTGCCCACAACTTATTTTCTTCCGGTATGCCATTTTTTAGATTTGCATTTTCCAGCTTTTTTGCTAGTGCTTCAACACCTTCCGAAAGGGTTTTTTTGGCCAAGACCTTTAATAGTTTTAAACCAATTTTCCCTACAATCCCTCTCTCCGTTGCCGTTCCTGATGCTTTTATTTCGGTTGGCAATTTAAAGCCATCTTCAGCCTGAGAACGGGTCTTGGTGTGGATCACAGCATCTGCCTCAGGAAATACTTCGTGCAAGGTAGATGGGTCGCACATCCATTTAGTGTCGTCGTCAAACTGAAATTGGAGCAAGGTGTCTTTTTCCAAAGGAATCTCCTGCTCGTTAGAGCTGTCTCTTTGACTAGACGCTATTTCGTAAGTTACACTACCGTCTTTGGAGTCTTTTTTCTGGGCATGAACAATCAATTTAGTAATAGGTTGCATAGCATTGGTTTTTGGTTGGATTTCCCATCAGCCGATTTTGAATGTAAATTCAAATTATGATCTATAAGGAAATAGTATTGACAAGTATTTCAAGTTGTCCCTGATTTTTATTCATACATAAATTACCATACCATTGGTTGATGATATATATCAATTTTAGAAGTACCCCTTATTATATGAAGTAACCAAATAGATTATATCAAGTTAGCAAGAAATTTATTATGTAGGTCTATAATTGTTAAAAAGAAAGGTCTTGTTAATTTTTTAAATAGGAGAATAATAGATGGTCGTACATGAAACATGGAAGATAAACTGAAAATCAAAAAAGGTTTTATCCCAGTTTATGTTTCAGAATAACCTTGTATTTAACCAGAACTATTCCTACCTTTTAACACATCAAAATTCTCCCTCCCCCCCGCCCCCAAAAAAAAGTACACCCATTGCTGCAAGACTATTAGTTAAATGAACGAATTGCCTTTAACTGGACCAGATCCAAAGCCAGAGCTTCTTTAATAAAGCTTGGAAAATTTAAATTACAACACTTTAAAACATCTAAAAAAGAAGTAATGAAAGCGCTCATACTAGGGAATATCGATACCGGAAAACTTGCAACAAAGAAAGAGCGATTAGCTTATCTCAGCCTTTACCATCAAGATGATATTGATTCGCTCACCAAGGTGATGAAATTTAGGGATGATGATTTTAGGATCTCGAGGAAATTCGAAGAAATACAAGGGAATACGATATCAGAATTACAAGAATTTCTTCGCGACAGGGGATTTATGCCTAGAGGCGTAATTGATGGTGTTTATGACTACGTTACCCAGGCAGCGGTACGACTATTTCAAGAATACGTTCGAAAATATGATAATGAGGGTGACTCCCGTATTATTCCCAATGGGATAGTAGACGAATATACAATACCACATTTGGAAAGATGGCAGAAAAATAAGAATAAAATATGCGATTGGGCCAGTTGGTCAGAGAACAGACCAACAGCTGAATATACGGCATGGCTTGCACTTTTGAATAAAGCAAAAGCCGATTATAGTGCTAGCCCACATCCTATTCTAAAGCAGGTAGAACAATTTAACAGAGCTACAGATACCCGAAAAGTCAGCCAGTGGAAATATCTGTCAAACGATGTACATCTTTTAGGGATTCGTGTGGATGAGGAAGGGTCTTATGCGGCCCGCGAGAATAATGATCTTTTTATTCTGTTGATAAAAGGAATGGTCTTTAAGTTCTGGGGCTCCACAGACCCTAGTCAGGCAATGGCGTATAATAAAAAGAAAAAGACGGGTCGTTTTGATGAAGCTTTTTTGGTGGAAGGGCAGCATAAATACCGCTTCGGATGGCATAATAGTGATTACCGCGCTTTAAAACCTTATAGTACCAAATACCCTCAAGGAGATCCGAGAAGAAATGGCGTGTTGGTCTTTCGAGATGAGAACAACGATAATGCCTTAACCCAGGATGATATTAATAAAGGTTTGGATGCAACGCCCAATGGCACCATTAATATTCATTGGTCCGGGATAGGCAAGACGAATTTTTCGGCGGGTTGCCAGGTGATTTCAGGTCAGAGTTATATCAACCATAAGGGAGAAAGAGTAGACTGCAAGCACTTTGCAGGTTATGGAAATAAACAACTTGGGAATGGGAAGTTTACCAAAGCTGCATATAACGTACTTGCAGACCTGATTGTTTGTTATTCAAATCCGGGGGTGGATCATATACTCTATACCTTGGGTAGGGATGGCTCGCTAGATCTGGATAACTTTTTCGGCATAGAAAACTATGTGGAGAGTACTATTAATACGATGGAGCCCAAATTGAGTTAGCACTGCAGATAATCACATAAGACCTACAAATTAAATTATAATCCTAGATTGCCCTTATTGATATCCATAGAAGGGTGGGATAAATTATTAAGGGCAGTCATCTTAAAAAAAAAGGAAGCCCTTGGGCACTACAAACCTTTTTCGAACCCTTATAATCATGGATTTAGTCAATAAATTTAATCCAGCGCTTCATTTTTTATGATTTCTTCTTTTATGTTATGATCGAAATCCTCTTTCAATCTTTCACATCTCTTTAAATCTGATTTTACGTCCTCGATTTCCCCTTCATCCACCAATCCTTTTAGTTTTTCTTTAAGGTCCTTTATCCTTTTATCAATCTTTAGCAGAGCATCTTTTTTATTTTCGATTTCTAAGGATTTGTTCGCATCGGCAAAAATAAGATGCTCTGGAGACTCCTGATTTTGTGTGGCCTTTTCTGTATGAGCTTTGGGAATAAACAGTTTCTTGTCTATCTGCTGCTGATTCATAAATGAAGGGGATACTATCTCAATTTTAGCTTCGTGAAGTGTATCTAGCACCATTGCGTTGAGTTGTGAAGTCGTACTGAAATATTTTTTACTGCTATCCTCTAAAAATCCGTGAACTTTATAGACCACAGAATAATCGCCGAGGTCGGTAATATAGACATAAGGGTTGGCTAAACCGGCTGCTTTGGCTGCCTTCAAAAGACATTTCTCAATTTTAATTCTAGATACATCATACCCTAAAGAAACTGTGGTGCTAATTACAGTTTTGCTTTTTTTAGTTAGGATCACTGGGTGCGTGGCCACAAATAAATTGGGTACAGAGACAAAATTACTGTCTTCCAATTGGATTTCCGTATGGAAAAAACGCTTACTGGTTACCCTACCGTGTAAATCACCTATTTTGATCAGATCTCCAATACGAAATCGTTTGACTGTATTGTTCATGATGCCGGAGATCAGATTACCAAGCACGGTGGTTGAACTCAGGGCAATTCCTGCACTAAATAACACCGCCAGAAATTTTACGATTTCCAATTGTTTTGCAGGCGCTATGGGGAGATTAAAAATAAAAGCGAACATCCCAATAAAGATGATCGCAATAGCAACTAATCGTTTTAAGGTATTCTTTGTCTGAGGCAGAAATTGTGATTTGTTAAAAAGCCGGTTACTCAAAAATATGAATAGTACAACTCCAAAAAGCACAACCAACGGAATTAGCATATCTAAGAGCTTTCCGGTCCAATCTATTTTGTCGTTTCCCCCAGAGGCTTGAACACTTAGAATAAATATACTGATAATACCCATAAAAAATACTTGACATTAATATCTGAGTTTATACTACGCTCTGCTTCTTAAGTTGAAATTGGATTATCGTTATTGGGCTGTTCTTCTTTTTTATTGATGATCTGCGTCCATACGGCGTTTTCAGTGTTCATAATACCTTCCGCGGCACTCACAAATTGGTTAAACGAAGAGGCTCCGCTAGTGTAAGGTTCGGTGCGCGTCTGAAATAGAATTTTTTCGCGTTTCAAAGATTCCCCGGTAATTCTATAGGTCATCCATTTTTCTTGAAATTTGTATAAAGCAGAGATGCCGGTGAACGTTGCTGTCAGTACTCCTAACAAGGCGATTATGTATTTTGCCCCAACCAAGGTTTTTTCATCGAGTCCAGCAAAAAATGGGATTAATGCAGCAAAGATAATGATGAGGGCATTAGACCATAAATGATATTTTTTATTAATAGCACTCTTTTTGCCGTACCAAGCTAATTGATCGTCGATTCTTTCCGCGATATATTCTTCAGATGTCATGTTCCTTAAATTTTAGTATTTGTTCAGGTGGGATTGTATCAGTATGGTTCAAGATAGTCAGAATTAACGAATTACGGGAATCTATTTTCCAAGTGCATATCCACTTTAAAATTGGGATATGAATTAATTAATGAACGACAGATAGATCTATATTGGGTTTTATTCAAAAGTTATTAAATTCAGATAGATATCTCCTGCTCATGTGGATCATGCAAGAATTTTAGGCCCATAAAAAAACCGCTTCAAGTCATTGAAGCGGTTTTTGTATTTTTCTAAGGTCTAACGTCTATTTCACCATCTCATAACTACGTTTGATAAACTCCGTAAGTTCTTCACCTTTTAGCAAACCTTTGGAAAGTCGTGCCAAATCGATAGACTGATTGATCAAACGTTCACGTTTCTTAGCGGTTTTCGTATTGAGAATTTCGCTGACCAGTTCGTGATTCGTATTCACGATAAGATTATACATTTCTGGCATATTGCCCATACCGAACATACCGCCGCCGCCCCCAGTCTGTTGCATTTCTTTCATACGTCGCATGAATTCAGGTTCGGTAATTATGAATGGTGATGCGCTACTATCCATAGCTTCGAGTTGAACCGTAAAGCTCTTGTTTTCTATAACTTCTTCTAGATTGGTTTTGAGCTTCTCTTTTTCTTCGTCAGAAAGTTTAGATATTTGGGTATCCTCTTTTTTGATAAGGTTGTCTAGATGGTCGGCATCGACACGAGCGAACGAAACCTTTTCTTTTGAAGTTTCCAGTTTCTGCATGAGGTGTCCGATAATGGGCGAATCCATCAATAGCACTTCATAACCTTTGGCCTTGGCCGCTTCGATATAGCTGTGCTGTTCTTCTTTATTAGAAGCATACAGCACCACTAACTTGTCATCTTTATCGGTCTGGGTATCTTTTATTTTTTCCTGTAATTCTTCAAAAGTGAAGTAGTTATCATCTACGGTCGGATATAATGCAAATTTGTCAGCTTTTTCAAAGAACTTATCCTCGGAAAGCATTCCGTATTCGATTACGATTTTGATATCGTTCCATTTTTTCTCTAAATCCTCGCGATTATTCTTGAAAAGTGAATTCAATTTGTCGGCCACTTTTCTAGTGATGTAGGAGGCTATCTTTTTGACCGCGCCATCTGCTTGTAAGTACGAACGCGAAACGTTCAAGGGAATATCTGGCGAATCGATCACACCACGTAACATCGTCAAGAATTCGGGTACAATGCCCTCGACGTTATCGGTTACAAAAACCTGATTTTGATACAATTGTATCCGGTCTTTTTGAGTATTGAGGTCGTTGGTCAACTTGGGAAAATACAAGATACCTGTCAAGTTGAACGGATAATCGACATTCAAATGAATGTGGAATAACGGCTCTTCGAACTGCATTGGGTACAGCTCTCGATAGAATTCCTTATAGTCTTTATCCTCTAAATCTTTTGGTTGTTTGGTCCATGCCGGAGTCGGATTATTTATAATGTTATCGACTTCTTGGGTAGGAGCGGGGTCATCTTCTTTCGCATCTTCAGGTTTCGGAAGAGTTTCCGTTTTTGTACCGAACTTGATAGGTATCGGCATGAACTTGTTGTACTTGAGCAAAAGTTCGGTGATACGATTTTCTTCTAAAAATTCGGTGGAGTCTTCGGCAATATGCAAAATGATTTCGGTACCGAAGTCTTTCTTTTTGCCTTTTTTTAGTGTGAATTTTGGTGAACCATCGCAGCTCCAATGAACGGCTTCGGCATCTTCTTGAAAACTCTTTGTTAGAATTTCTACTTTTTCCGCTACCATAAAGGCGGAGTAGAAGCCTAGTCCGAAATGGCCAATGATTCCAGAATCTTTCGCATCGTCTTCATATTTGTTCAAGAACTCTTCGGCACCGGAGAAAGCCACTTCATTGATATATTTTTTGACTTCTTCTTCGGTCATTCCTATTCCGTGGTCGATGACGTGCAATTTTTTGCCTTCCTTGTCGACCTTGATTTCGATCATTGGATCTCCATAGTCGACCTTAGCTTCCCCAATGGAAGTTAAATGCTTTAATTTCAGCGTAGCATCTGTACCGTTGGATATTAACTCACGTAAAAAGATTTCGTGGTCGCTGTATAAAAATTTCTTTATCAGTGGAAATATATTCTCTACTGAAACATTGATTTTACCTGTAGCCATAAAATTGAGAATTTTATTGTCATTCCCGCGAAGGCGGGAATCTGTTTAGTTATTACTCTTAACTCCCTTTCTATTTTGGAGGGAAATTTATTTTATCATAACAGTCAAATAAAATACCATACTAGGGTATCGTGACAAACTGACACCTAATTAACCTATATAGTCAAAGGGGAACTGAAAGTTTAACATTTATATTGTTTAATAAAATAAAAACATAGTTAAACAATAGTTATATTTGTATTCCCAATTGGAAAGGGTTGTAATGAAAAAAAAAATTAAGTCATAATCATATTGTTGCTTACTTATTGGTTAGGTTGTTTGAAAACGTGCTCTCTCTTGAGAGTACGTTTTTGTTATTAGCATTAGGAGTTGGTAATCACTTACAGTTAAATGATAAGTAAAAGTTTAACATTTTATTGTTCAATAAATTAAATAAATAATTAAACAATACTTATATTTGTAATTGTTATGTGAAAAATTGCTGTGAAAAGAAATATTAAGTCATAATCAAGTTTTGATTATTTATTGGTTAGGTTGTTTGAAAACGTGCTTTCTCTCGAAAGCACGTTTTTTTTATTAAGATTACGAATTGTTACATTATTATAGTTAAACCAGAAATAAAAATTTAACATTTATTTTGTTTAATAAATTTGATAAAGAGTTGAACAATACATATATTTGTACTGGTTGTGAAGAAAATTGCTGTGAAAAAGAAAATTATCTCATAATCATGTTTTGATTATTTATTGGTTAGGTTGTTTAAGAACGTGCTTTCCTTGGAGAGCACGTTTTTGTTTTTAGCATTAAGAATTGGTATTCCGTTAACATAGAATGCGCATCCTAATCGTTATTTTTATGCTACTAAAATCCTAAGTATGGCGACAAAAGCAAAAGCAAAGAAAATTACTGAAGAAACGATTATTGAAGGATTTATGGATTATGTTCTGGAGCATGAGATAGTTCCAAAATCCATTTATAAATTTTGTAAAATCAACAAAATTGCGGAAGCTGATTTTTACAGTTTCTTTGGTTCGTTCGAAGGATTACAAAAGGCCATCTGGAAAAAATTCTATAGCAACACGGAAAATCTTCTGCATAAGAATAAGGAGTATGATAGTTTTTCGAACAAGGATAAGATGCTGACTTTTTTCTATACGTTCTTCGAGCTGCTTACGTTAAATAGAAGTTACGTGTTGTTTGCATTAGAAGACCATAAGAATATGTTGAAAAGTATGGAGCAGCTTAAAGGATTACGAAGACAGATCAAAGCCTTTGCAGCCGACTTGATAGAAGATGGTAATGCAAGTAAAAACTTAAAAATCACCAAGAACAATCCGAAGCTATTTTCCGAAGGTGCTTGGCTACAATTCATGTTTGTACTCAAGTTTTGGATGGACGACAGTTCCGCCGGTTTTGAGAAAACGGATATGGCCATAGAGAAATCGATAAATACTATTTTTGACGTATTCGACAATACTCCATTGGAAAACATTATTGATTTTGGTAAGTTTCTTTATAAAGAAAAGTTTGCCTAACACTACAATAAAATAGATGAAGACACTTGACCGAATTCCTACTGGAAAAATAGAGCGCGCAAGCAAATTGGTGAAAACCGGTGTTAAAATTGGAGGTAATTACGTCAAGTATTATGGTAAGAAACTAGTAAATCCGGAATTGACCAAAGACGAGCTCAACGAAGACAACGCTGAAGATATTTATGACGGCTTGAAAACGCTCAAAGGGAGTGCCCTAAAAGTTGCCCAGATGTTGAGCATGGACAAAAATCTGCTCCCAAGGGCATACGTAGAAAAATTTTCACTTTCCCAGTTTTCGGTACCACCACTTTCGGCGCCCCTAGTTCGGAAAACTTTCAAGAAATATTTAGATAAGTATCCCGAGGAGTTGTTTGACACATTCGAACGTGATTCTATCAATGCGGCGAGTATCGGGCAGGTGCACAAAGCAACTAAAAATGGGAAAGAATTGGCCGTAAAAATTCAATATCCGGGTGTAGCAGAAAGTATAAGTAGTGATTTGGCTTTGATAAAGCCCATTGCCACCAGAATGTTTAACCTTCAGGGAAAAGACTCTGACAAGTATTTTAAGGAAGTAGAAAATAAGCTCATTGAAGAAACCAATTATATTCTCGAACTAAAACAGAGTAAGGAAATTACGGAACAGTGCGAAATCATCTTAAACCTTGAATTCCCCACATACTACGAAGATCTCTCAAGTGAGCGCATTATTACTATGGATTGGATGCATGGCAAACATCTCAGCGAGTTTACCAAAACTGATTTCTCTCAAGAACTGGGGAACAAATTAGGCCAAACCCTATGGGATTTTTATATGTTTCAGATACATGGGTTACGAAAGGTACATGCAGACCCACACCCCGGTAATTTTTTGGTGAGTAATGAAGAGACGCTTATTGCTATTGACTTCGGCTGCATAAAAGAAGTGCCAGATGAGTTTTATCTGCCTTATTTTGAGTTGGCCAAAAAAGAGATTATCCAAAACGATGAAATCTTTATGAATAAGTTGTATGAACTCGAAATACTGACTGCAACTGATTCTGCCCAAGAACTTAAATTCTTCAAAGCCCTCTTTAAAGAAATGCTTACGCTGTTTACGTCACCTTTTAACGAAAAACGATTCGATTTCGGTGCCAATGAATTTTGGACAAAGATTGCCAATTTGAGCGAACGATATTCACAGGATGGCCAAATACGAAAAATGAACGGTAACCGTGGTTCTAAGCACTTTTTGTATATGAACCGTACATTTTTTGGTCTTTTTAATTTACTTCATGATTTGAAAGCCGACGTTGAAGTACATAGTTATAAAAAATATTTGTCTTCCTAATTCCGTTTATTCAGTACCTCGAATTTGCCAAACTTTTAACCAATTCTTTTACTGCTCTAAAAGCTTATATTAATTTTAGTGATGTCTGTTGATTTCCTTACCTTAGTTTATTGGTAATTATTCTAGATTCGCTTAAGACTGACCAATAGCCTTATAACTTTATAACTAAGAACATGTACAACTCAAAAATAATCGGACTTGGATATTACGTACCTGACAACGTGGTGACCAACGATGACCTTTCTAAACTCATGGACACTGATGATGCCTGGATTCAAGAACGAACCGGTATCAAAGAAAGAAGGCACGTTTCGACCAAGGATGATACAACAACGGCCATGGGCGTAAAGGCTGCAAAAATAGCTATCGATAGAGCGGGAATCGACAAAGATGATATCGACTTTATCGTATTCGCGACTTTGAGTCCGGATTATTATTTTCCGGGACCTGGGGTTTTGGTGCAACGCGACCTCGGTATTAAGACCGTGGGAGCTTTAGATGTCAGAAACCAATGCTCGGGTTTTATATATGCACTCTCAGTAGCCGATCAGTACATTAAAAGCGGCATGTATAAGAACATACTTGTTATAGGCTCTGAAGTTCATTCAAAAGGATTGGATATGACCACACGGGGTAGGGGCGTTTCGGTCATTTTTGGTGATGGTGCCGGAGCTGCTGTTTTAAGCAGGGAAGAAGACCTTTCAAAAGGGATTTTATCTACACATTTACATTCTGAAGGCCAACATGCCGAAGAACTTTCGTTGCTGGCACCTGGAATGGGGGGTCGGTGGGTTAATGATATTGTTGCCGACAATGACCCAGATGACGAATCGTACTTTCCGCATATGAACGGACAATTTGTATTTAAAAATGCCGTGGTTCGTTTTAGCGAAGTTATTATGGAAGGATTAGGTGCGAACAATCTGCAGCCAACAGATATTGACCTGTTGGTTCCCCATCAAGCTAATCTTAGAATTTCACAATTCATACAAAGGAAATTCGGCCTGAACGATGATCAAGTTTTCAATAACATTATGAAGTATGGCAATACTACGGCCGCTTCTATTCCTATCGCGCTCACCGAAGCCTGGGAAGAGGGAAAAGTAAGAGAAGGCGACCTGGTAGTACTTGCTGCTTTTGGCAGCGGTTTTACCTGGGGCAGTGCGATAATCCGGTGGTGACGATACAAAACCCCGTATCCACTTCCGATACTATCGGAAGTGGATACGGGGTTCATTCAATAACAAATCTATAGCCACGAGCAACCAATAGATACTTCATTGCGCAGTACTGTCAAATGAATTCATTATATAATACACGAAACCCCGATGTTTCCATCGGGGTTTCTCTCGTTGATGCCGTTATACTAAACACTAACCATTAACTATAAACATATAACTTTATCAACGACCATTATTTTGAACAGGTATGATGTGCTCTACGACTAATCTAAAAGACGTTTATTTATAGTGCTAGTTACAAATCTTAATAAACTTTAACACACTATTTAACAAATGAAAAAGACACTTGTATTCGGAGCTTCCCTTAAATCGAACCGCTATAGCAATCTCGCGGTTAATCGCCTTCTGAACCACAACATTGAAACTGAAGCGTTCGGCTTAAAAGAAGGTAAAATATGCAGTATACAAATAAAGACCAATTTAAACGATTTTCAAAACATTGATACTATTACTTTGTATATCAGGGCAAGCCATCAGCCTGAATATATCGATAAAATCTTACAATTAAGACCGAAACGGGTTATCTTTAATCCAGGAACGGAAAACCCGGATTTATACAAAATACTTGAAGACAAAGGGGTTGAGGTAGAAGTGGCTTGTACACTTGTACTTTTAGCGACTGGTCAGTATTAATTATGAAGCTACACAACCGTACGATTTTTCGTATGAAATTTTAAAATTTTTAAAATCAAAACCAAACCAATTCTTAATCATTAGAATTCCCCGATGCTCTGCATCGGTGGTGTAAGAGGAAAGTTTGAAAACGGATAGTTTTCATGAAATGTTAAAACTTTCTTCCGTTGGATACCTCGATGGCTCTGCCTCGGGGTAGTTCA
>RCNB010001112.1_pt1 | contig 17134 bp, 18 predicted proteins | sample 2041321 | NCBI WGS metagenome assembly RCNB01 (sample SAMN09708232, study PRJNA481090) | Marine sediment metagenome, whole genome shotgun sequencing project. | reverse complement strand
GTATACGAGAAGTATGGGTGGGTAGTGTTCCTCGCTCGGGGAATGCTGGGGTTGGCTTTTCATAATTATTCAATGTGCTTGCGTAGGTTGCTAGGATAACCGTTGAGGTTAAATATGATTCAGTAGTGATAGCCTAGAATAGTATTACTTGGGTGTATAATCATGAATATATTAGAACAGATTAAATCTTGGATTGATTTTCTACGTAGACAAGAGAACCCATTTAAAGTGAATATATTAAAAAATCTTGCTCAGAGATTTGCATCCAACCTAACCTACCAGTATCAATACATATACATGACTGAACTAGGAGCTGGACCCGTAATTCTAGGATATATTAGTAGTATTAGTGGACTAGTAAACACCATCTTAGCTATTCCGGCAGGAATCATTGCAGATAGATTTGGTTTAAAAAATGTATTTCTTTTTAATATACTATTTTCAATAATAAGTGCGCTCGCTTTTGGTTTCTCATCATCCTGGCAGATAGCGACTATAGCGTTGATTATATCAACAGTATCGATGGTGTTGGATAGAACAGCTTGTCCGATGATTTGTGGGTCAACATTAGCAAATCATGAGCGTGCCACAGGAATGGGGGTCTGTGATACAATTTCATTTTTTCCTAATCTAATAGCTCCAATGTTGGGAGCATTTCTAATTACGGTTTTTGGTGGAATGAATGCTGAAGGTATACGGCCTCTTTACTATATTCAGATAATAGGATATGTCATTGCATTCATAATTATTTACACCAAATTTGAGAATCCTAAAAAAATTCACAAGATATCGTCCAATACAGGATTGTTGAGTAATCTTGGTGATGTGATCTCTGAGGGGAAGATGGTTAAAAGATGGATTTTGATGACTATGTTTTCTGCTTTTTCATGGCAGGTTATGTTCTATGTACCAATTTATGTTGCTGAGATTCTTGGAGCTGATCAGTTTATTATCGGTGGAATGAGTACAGCGTCAACTATTGTCTTTGTTTTTCTAGCTATTCCCCTTGGCCATCTTGCAGATACTCGTGGTAGAAAGAAGATGGTGGTAGCTTCTACACTATTATTTTGTGCTTCTTATCTTGTGTTAATGTATTCTCCGAATAATATGTTCCTTTTATTATCTGGATTTCTTAGTGGATTTAGTATGCCTGGAGGTCAGGCGATGATGGCTATAGCTCCAGAATTGGTACCTGGTGAATACTTGGGTCGTTGGTATGGATTATTGGGTTTTTTTAGGGGGCTTGTTGGTATTGTATCTCCATTAATATGTGGTTATGTTTGGGATGTAGTAAGTCCTCAGATGGTTTTCTTGGTAATTATTTTGACGCAATTGGCAAGTTTAGGTATCTTTCTAACGATTCCAACGTCAATTACAAAATAATACAGGCCTTTTTGAGCTTGTAATAGTAAGATCTAAACATAAAAAATATTTATCCATTTTTTATAATTAAGCGTTCGATAGAAGTGTCATCGTAGCTTAGTAGTTTTCCAAAACTCGTGGCAATATTAAGTTCCAGTTCTTCTGGATTGCCTTTCTTGTTGCTCTCCTTCTTAAGGTGTTTAAGTTTAGCGTATTCATCTAGAACTGACTGGTTATTCGCTATGAGGACCACTGTTTTTCCTTTGGCTATGTCATGAGGAAAGAGTTTTGTCTGTATTAGATCAGGCTCTGGGAGGTAGACTGTTCCATATCTTTGGGAGGCATATTCAATGACTTTCAGCATTATTTCAAGTTCTTCAGATGTGTACACACTGCTGAGAGCCAGTTGTTTAACTCCGAATCCTACAGCCTCTGAGAAAGCAAGACAGGCTCCTGACATGAAGCTAAGTTTGTCATAACTGGGTAAAATATCTGATATTGGTGTATTTGACATGTCCATATCAAGAGTAGAGAACTAAATATGATATTCGATGGGTCCTACCAAAGAAAAATAACCCCAAGTCTTGTACAAATAATAATAGAAGTACTGTCAGAGGTTGATTACGTAATCAGCTAACAAAGATTATGCATTGTACATGAGTGTTGGTTCATTCAAGAAGGACAGGACATTTTTATCCTTCATAACCTGTATCAAATGCTGTTATTGGTGAACAGTGTGAGTAACGGAGATGAGAGAGTTGGGTATATTGAGCAGATGCTTAAACCCTTCAGGAACAGAAGCTTCTCTCTGATTTTCCTAACGACGGTTTCGGTATCTCTTGGAGATATGTTGATGGATGTTTCATCTGGATGGCTTGTACTTGACCTAACTGACTCACCACTTTCTATGGGCCTATTCTGGGCTATGCGTTCCTTACCTAATCTTCTTTTTGGAATGTTAGGAGGAGCAGCAGCAGACAAGATGGACAGGAAAAAACTTCTGATAGCCTGTTACAGTCTATACACGGTTTGTGGTTTCCTCTTTGGTTTTCTAATCATGTCAGGCCAAATACAGTTGTACCATGCTTTGACCTTAATATTCATCAGAGGGATCATACGGGCATTTGAGAGCCCAACTCGACAATCTTTCATTGTAGACATCGTTGGGAGGAGTAATGCGATGAACGGTATATCACTCAACGCTGTTGGTATGAGGGGAATCGGCATATTCGGTGGTGCATTAGCGGGGTTGATAATCGAGCTGTTCGGAAAAGAATGGCCGTTCTTTGTACTTGCGGGGGTATTCATGGTGACGATTCTATTAGTTGGTTTCATCAGAGAGGTTAGGGTCGAGAGAGTCGCTCAACAGCTTTCAATGTGGAGAAATATAGTTGAAGGAATTCAGATAGTTCGTAATAACAGGATAGTTCTCTCTCTTATGTTAATGGCTGCTACTTGTGAGATGTTTGGGTTTTCCTTTCCTGTTTTAGTCCCTGTATTCGCTCGAGATGTGTTAAATGTAGGAGCGGTTGGAAACGGTATGATTAATGCTTTCAGGTCTGGTGGTGGACTTTTAATTAGTATAGTATTAGCTAGTCTTGGAGATTTTAAACAGAAGGGTAAGCTTCTCTTAGGTATGTACCTTATGTTTGGAGTTGGGTTGGTTCTGTACGCTAACTCATCGATCTACGCTTTAGCACTTTTTTTCATGGGAATAGTTGGGATGTCGGCTGCAGGTCATGATGCTATGTCACAGATTCTTCTTCAGTTAAATGTAGAGGAGGAACAGAGGGGAAGGGCTATGGGTATATGGCAGCTAAGTATTGGGTTTGGGGTGATTGGTAGCATGACTTTAGGATCTTTAGCGGAAATATATGGTGCTTCCTTCGCTCAGAGTATCTTTGGGGGAATAATGGTGCTAATATTTGTGCTGATGTACATAACAATGCCCAAACTTAAGGAGCTTTAATAGGCTAGCACACTGAAACTTTACATCTATTCGCAGATTAAGTCATCTGTGTATTACACTCGCGTATCAGGGTTAGCTATCACGGCTAGTAATACGCGTGCTTATATCAGCAACTTGTTCAGCAAGTTTCAGTAATCTTTCATGATCAGCAAGGCCTGTAATTAATCTATCAGGGATACCACTTAGGCCCACAATTGATCCAGACAGAGCTCCAGTGAGAGCAGCACGAGCCATGTTGTTTCCTCCACCATTGATAGCTGAGAGCACCGCCATCTCAAAGTTATCTTCAAAGCGTGAAACCATGTAGTATGCACCAGGGAGTACAAAACCCATCAAACATTGTAGACCAAATAGTTGACAAGCAGCAGAAGGTGGATTAATTATGATTGCTGGATTATGTGCTGCTTTATAGATGCTAGATATTTGACCTACTGAATCTGTAAAGTTGTGTTCTTCGACAGCTAAATCAGACCACGTTACTGGCATCATCCACGAAGAGGGTTGGTCTGTTCGTTTACGATTTCGTTCTCTGAGTGGGAAGGGAAGTTTTCCTTCCTGATTCCATTTTCGTAAAGTGGTTGATACATCTGGGATTGATATTCCATTTAGTAGTGCAATTATTGTCATCGCATACGAGAGGGATTGACCTACAATCAATGGGGTGCGATGTGTTAACTCTATATTTGAAAAGATATGTCTGACTGCTAGACTGGGATCTTTAGTATAAAGAGCTGCTATTATTGTTGATCGGATTGCAGCTGTTGGTGTATAACCTAATCCGCCGACTTGTGACCAATCGAGTCCTTCCTTACGTCCATGCCATACATCTCTCATCGCTTCATCGGTGTATCTTCCACCTGATGCTGTGCCATCTAATGTATCAAGTAGACTGTCAAGGCGTTCTGTAAAGTCCAATTCATTGTAGCCACCGCTTTTTACTATTGATTCTAGAAGTAGGATGTAGATCTGTCCCGTCTGTGAGACTTCTCCTGCCTTTAAATTCTGTCTTGCTTTCCAGACATCTGGAAAACGTGTGGCTTTTTTTGTGGGTACATAGGTGTCAATCCAGTCACCGTACTCGGATCTCAGCTCATCTAGATTATAATACCAATGAGGTCCGACCCCCAGAGCATCACCTATTATTGTACCTATGAGGGCTCCTTTAACGCGGTCAGTTTGAGAAATTGGGCTCATATATGAGGAAGAGTAAGTGAATCTATAAAACGATATAGAAAAAATATCTTGTACGCGTACTAGAATTTGTGTGTGAAGTATCCCCAAGTCTTATCCAAATGATAACCTAATTCAGCATAAGATATAGAACACGATATATCTTATTGTTGAGGAGATTATTTGGTAAAAGAACAAAATCCCTATAAACAGATTTTAATAAACTCAGCTCTCACAATTTCCAGACTTTCTCCTGGGGCTAGAGGTTTACTAACAGGCTTATTGTTAATTGAGATTTCTCAGACATTCGATACTACAATTGCTATTGCTAATCAAATGAATACAGCAAACGCCTTAATTTCAATAATTTCAGCAATAGGAATGGGAATAATCAGCCTAAGATACAATCATAAAACACTATTAATAACAGGATTAGTACTCTCATTGGTATCCTCATTAGGATGTTATTTTGCACCATCATTTCTCACATTAGCTATAATTTATTCCTTTGGTGGATTAGCTGCAAGCATAATATTTCCGATGACAACCACTCTGCTTGGCGAATATGTTCAACAGGAGAACAGATCTAAGGTACTTGGATGGATGATGGCTGGAGGTGCTGCATTATATACAGTTGGTTATCCCATTGTCAATTATATTGGAGACTGGAGAAATGCTTTCCTCTACTTTGTATTACCCCTCGTATTAGTCTCATTAATTCTCTGTCTTATAGGATTACCAGCATCTAAATCTAGATCTGAAAATATCGATATGTTTGCTGGTTATCGAGGTATATTTTCTAATCGTTCAGCGGTAGCTAGTTTGGTTGGTTATAGTTTAGGAATGGGTGTTTGGTCCGTTACTCTTTCGCTTGGGTCCTCGTTTTATCGTGAACAGTTATCCTTGACTCGGGATATGGTGTCGAATATCACTATTTTGCTGTCATTATCATATATTTTTGGTGCAATGGTAACTAGTAGATTGATTCAACGTTTTGGACATACGCGTGTTGTGTATGGATCCCTTTTCATGTTGGGGGCGGGGACTTGTGTTCGTTTCTTTGTTAACGATTTGTATTTGAATTTGTTATTAGGTTTGATTGTTGTTTTTATGGCGGGTGTTATGGGTACTTCTTGTCAGGGTTTGAATCTTGAGCAGCTTCCGAGTCTTCGTGGCCCTATGATGGCTATGGCTAATGCTTTTGGAAGTATTGGTTCTACTTTGAGTCTCAGTTTGAGTGGAGTATTATTAACGTCTTATAGTTGGGGGGTTATGGGGGCGGTTATTGGAGTGTTTGGATTGATTGCTGGATTCTTAGTTTATTTAATGGTTCATAATTCATAAAATGATTAAAGCTTAATTTTTTTGACGTATAAATTTCCAAGTTTTATCCATACTGCATACGTATTACTCAACTTTTTATTTCACGATTGTTCAAATGGATTAGATCATTATGAGTTTAGATTGTCCGAACTTAGCAGAAAACAAAGCAAACTGTCCATGCACAAATGTGACATGCGCCAATAACGGTAAATGCTGTACATGCGTTGCAAACCACAAGAATGCCGGTAACCTACCAGCTTGTCTAAGGTCATAAGCTACTGAACAAATTCAGCAACCATTATTTTTGTTTCTGATATACAAGATTGTTATACATAGCCATACATTCCAATTCTTATCCACACTATAACATAATCCGTATTCGTGATTGTAGATAGTTTGAGATATGGTGACTATACGCGCGTGCTGATGATGCTAGTCTTTGTTATTAATACATATTCGCGCGAGCCAAATCAGGTAACAGTGCTCCTATCATGTGAGAAAACCTTGTGTTCATCATTGTCGATAATTTCCTTCATATGTTGCACAACTTTCCATACCTCGTAATAGCTCGTATATAGAGGAATGGGTGCAAGACGAATGACATTCGGAGGTCTAAAGTCGGGAATTACGCCACGAGCCTTAAGAGCTTGAGAAATTCTCCAAGCATCCTCATGTTCTACTCCCACGTGACCTCCTCTCCTTTCAGATTGCCTTGGCGTGCCAATTGAAAAGAAGTAAGGTGCATCAGTGAGAGTCTCATCGATAAGAAACATCAAATACGAGGTTATTTTTGTTGATTTTTCCCTGATCACCTCAATCCCTGCAGAATTAATCAAATTCAGTGATCCAAGTAAAGGAGCTGTACTCAGCATCGTGGTCGTCCCTATCTGCCATGCGCTCACATTTGCAGCTGGGTCAAAATCCTTAGCCATATCGAACATGGTCGACCGTTTATTTCCGAACCAACCTGATAAACCAGGCATTTTTCCAAAGTGTCTCTTATTCACATAGATACTACCAGTAGCACCAGGACCACCATTAACATATTTATAGTTACACCAAAAAGCAAAATCTACATTCCATTCATCAAAATGATGGGGTACTATACCGACAGAGTGACTGCAATCAAAACCAATTGGTATTTCTCGTTTTCTTGCTTCCTGAGTAAGTTTCCCAAGATCTAGAAGCTGCCCACTCCGATAATTTACACTAGGTAACAGTATCATAGCAATCTCATCAGTCATTGCCTCAATAACAGCATCTTCCTCTATTGTACGACCATCTCTACTCTTCACTAAAACGAGATCATTAGAGGGTTCACCACCTCTCAATTTTATCTGAGATGTTAATGCGTACAAATCACTTGGAAAATTGAGTTCATCAGCGAGAATTTTTTTTCTAGTTCCATCTGGTTGGTAAAATGATGATACAAGAGTATGAAGGTTAACTGTAGTCCCTCCAGTTACTATTACTTCCCCGGGATCTGCTCCAATCATCTCAGCTTGCATGTTTCCCAAAGTTTCAGCATATGTTATCCATGGTATCTTGCCATCTGTCCAGCCTCCAATTCCTAGACACTTCCATTCCTCTATGAGGCTAGTAAGACTCTCTTCTGCATCTTTGGAAAAGAGTCCCAAAGAGTTGCCATCCATATAGATTTTACTTGGGAGATGATAGAATCTGTCTTTAAAATGGGCTAATGGATCTATTTTGTCCAACAGGAGAGCATATTCCATTCCTAGCTCAAATTTAACCATTAGTGACTCAGAATATCTCCTTTCCGTTAGGTTTTAAGGAGATCGACACGTGCGCGCGCGTGTGTCTAGGAAGAGCAACAGAAAACCTTCTAAGATTTGAAGTCATTTGGATACACATCATTCTCTACGGTTTGGCAGTAGCATTTGCTGGAATTGTATACTTCTACAAAAAACAATAAACGCGTGTATCGTGCTTAGACCAGTCCATCGATATGATATCGATAGATAACCCTCTGGTTCGTATAGAAGAAGGGAGAGGCTGTGTTAGTAATTGTTTATAATACCTAATTATTAGTAGGTACTCTTAAATGAGTGGTTTTGTGGTTGGAAAGTTCAGTTAAAAGAATAAAATGGTCGACTTGGTGTAAATGATGGTAGTGTATATTTGCTTCTGTAAAATGACTTCAGATTTTCTGAAGAAGCCTATTGAAGAAAGGAAACATATAATTCCACAATGGATGGAGTTAGGTAAGAAGCATGGTTTAAAGACTCTAACTTATGGTAACCCCACAGGAGTCAATGAGAACGTAGTAATCATGTTTCAATCTAAGAAGTATTCAGACAATTATATGAAGTTCCAACGAGAATGGTTAGGACTAGGTTCACCTGAAGCACACAAATTTGTTGAACATACAAGAACCATAACTGTGCACTGATAGCGAGAATATTAGTGAATTAATATAAGATGATCATTCAGGTCAGTCTTTAGTGTATCCCAAGTCTTATCTTTTTATATCGTTTCTGAGCGCGCGTAATCATGTAAACTACATTTGATTAGCGATAACATCAATCATCGGTTGAACTATAGTATCAATTATATCCCCATTTTCATAATATGGAATTATTATTTTTAAACGTAGACCCCATCCCAACCTCAGAGACAGCTTCAATCCTTCCATTATGAGCCTCTACAATACGCTACGCGCGCGTAACCCAAGTCTAATCCAAAGAATAAACTATCCCATTCATGAACACCCTTGACAAAGTCATGAGGAACTGGAAAATTTAGCACATGTGTTTATTTGATGATTTCCAATCTTTTTTCAGAATACCTTTTAGCTCCAAATCTTCGTAGACTCCCCACTTTGATACGTGCTGTCTTCTTGTCCCTTCATATGTCATACCCAGTTTTTCCATCACACGACCTGAGGGGGGATTACGACTCAAATAGCATGAATGAATACGATTTAATTCAAGATCCATGAACCCGTATCGCAGCATCTCCTTTCCTGCTTCTGTGCAGTACCCATGATTCCAGTAGGGTTTCCCTATCCAGTATCCTAATTCTGCTTGATGCCCTTTAACCATGGTAATAAGGCTGATTGCCCCGATTACTCTTCCATCTTTCAGAGTAATTGCATAGGTTACTCCTTTTTCCTGTTCGAATTTTTCCTTATGTGTTGAAATCCAGTCTTCAGCCATTCCATCTTCATAGGGATGAGGGATATTCAAAGTTGTAGAAGCTATATCTCTGTCACCTGCTAGCTTTTGCGTTGTTTTTGCATCTTTTAGGGTAAAGGGTCTAAGTATAAGTCGTTCAGTTTCAAGAGTAGGTTGAAGATTCATTATGGATCACAAAATTTAATGACCTAACTTGTTCAAAACTTTATCCCAAGTCTTATCCATCCTATAAAATACTTCTAAGGTGATTCTAAATCGAATAATTCAAGTTTAATATTTTCACTATGATTTTTAGCCCAATCCCTTAAACACCTAGAACCACAGACGACTCTTGATTCCTCTTTACCATTTTCACTCCAAGATACTGTAAAAAGATTATCCTCAACAACAGGCTGTCTACACATGTAACATGAGATCTTGTCCGTTTGATTAGTTTTCTGAGCTTCCATTAACTGTTTTTTGATAAAATCCTTTTTTATAACTCCCTTATTATTTTTTAGAATCTCTTTAAGCGTTTTTGAGTAATCTCCGAGCCAATCAAATTTTTTACATGTATCAAGTTCATTACATTCATTACATAATTGATATCCCTTATCGTTTGCACAATTTCTTATCACGCATTCGGGTTGACCTCCCCCATTTTCGCAGCCGCGACAATTTGCGTTTTGAATTAGCCAGTCTAATGCTTTCTCGGTTTCAACCCAGTTAATTTCTTTACCACCTGGAGTTGAAGGTGCCCATTCTTTTATGCCATATCCGAGGATGTGTTCTTTTGTTTTAGAAGCTGTTATGGCAATGGTGCCATTTCCTAAGACACATGTCCCGCATGTTATTCCACAGGGACCTGCTTGACCCTTAACATGGTTGTATGCTTCTTTTTCCATGTCATGTTCTTATAGGTTATAGGTTTTAATTGTTATTACATATACGCGTATTTGATTTCAGGAGAAGGTTGGAGACACGTACTAGTACTATTAATCGAGACCTATACATAATAATCTAATCTCGCTAGCATCCCAAGTCTTATCCAATCTTTAACCTAATTCATATCTGTGATATTGGAATTGAATGTTAAGATAGTCCCAATATCCGAGAAATATATCGAAGGATATTACAGATGCCTTGACTCAATAGCGAGAGAAAGAAAATATATAGGTTTCATCCAAGCTCCACCATTTGAATCCTCCCAAAAGTTCGTATTATTAAATATAGAAAATAATACACCCCAAAATGTAGCTTTGAAAGAAGATTTAGTCATTGGATGGTGTGATATTGTACCTGGCAGTAGAGAGGGATTCACTCATCGTGGAACATTGGGTATGGGGATTCACAAAGATTATCGTAGACAAGGTGTTGGGGAACGTTTATTGAAACGAACTATTGAAGAGGCAAAAGTAAGAGGTATTGAATGTGTTGAATTGGAGGTATTTGCTTCGAATACTCCAGCTATTTGTCTATATGAGAAATTAGGGTTTGTTCGAGAAGGACTTAAGAATAATGCAAGGAAACTTGACAATGTTTATGATGATATAGTAATTATGGCTCTTTTCCTCTAACAGCAAGTATTCATCAAATTTCCCGTTTTATCCCAAGTCTTATCGTGTGCTATATTTTGTCGCTACTACATCTATTATTATTCCGTAGGCTAATCCTGCAAGATATGATGGAAAATCTTTGAAGTTTGTGGATAACAGGATGGCGGTGGTGACAAAGAATCCTAGGAGCAGTCCTCGTATGGCGGCATTTTTCATTTCGTCATCGTTGATTATGATGATCTCGGGGGATAACCCAATCAGTAGCCCCATGACTACCCGATTGTACCACATACCAATCAAGTAGGATTCATTCCCGGTAAAACCAATTCTTGAACCAACACCAATTATACACAGAACCCCTAATGCTGCTCCACTGATCATTGCTATTCCTATTCTCCGAGGATATGGAATCTTCATTGCAAATAATAATGAATGGCTGAATTTAAAATACAATTATACGCGCGTGTAACTAAGAGGAAGTTCTATCAATCATTGTTATTTTTATCCCAAGTCTTATCCAAAGAATAACCTAATTCTAATGGGTTCTTAATATGAAACAGGTAATACTCATCAGACATGGACAAGCCGATAATAACCTACATAACCTCGTCGGAGGATGGTCAGAGCTTAACCTTACAGAACTTGGAATAAAACAAGCACAAGCAGTCGCCCAAAGATTAGATGAAGAACTCAAAGGAACATACAAGATATACTCCAGTGAATTGAATAGAGCGAAACAGACAGCAGAAATAATCTGTAAACAACTAGAGGTCACTCCAACTTATGCATTTGAGTTAAGAGAACATAATTCTGGAATAGCATCAGGAATGACACGAGAATGGGCTGATAAACATTGGAATCAGGTTTCTACTTATACTTTAGACCATAGACCTTTTACGGGTTCAGAGAGTTGGGGAGAATTTTATGATAGAGTTTCTTCGTTTATGAATAAACTAGTTGAAACAGAGGACCATGTATTACTTGTTAGTCATGGTGGGACTATTCAGAATATTATAAAGTGGTGGATTGGAACGCCTGTATCTGATCTCTTAAAGGTCCGTTTTGGTGTTTCAAATGCTTCGATCACAATCCTTGATTCTGTTTTTAATCAGAGAAGAATAGAAAGACTCAACGATACAACACATTATGCTCAAATAAACACATCTAATCCAATTAATTATCCATCCTAGTACCTATTATACTAGGTCGAGCATCCAGCTCAGCGACATGAAACATAATGATAAGTCTCTACGCGCGCGTATGTCAGAGTCGCACCTATATCTTCTGGTTGAAAATATTTCTTCAAATGTGTTTGATGTTATTGAGGATGTTAGTAAACTAAACAAAGCACCAATCTAATCCACTTTTTCATCGATGATTTTATCCTCACTTCACCCTACGTCTAAGTATGAACGTCCTTATCCTTAATGGAAGCCCAAACCTAGACAAAGGCACCACAGGTACCATAACCAAAACACTCGAAAAAGGACTCAACAAATCAAACCCCACAATAACGACAAAATACGTTTACAAACTCAACGTAAACCCTTGCCAAGGATGCTTCTCATGCTGGAGTAAAACCCCAGGACAATGCATACATAAAGACGATGTAGAGGAACTGCTTCCCCTTGTAGCGGACTCTGACATCCTCATACTAGCAACCCCTGTCTATGTAGACGGTATGACAGGTCCATTGAAGACATTGCTAGATAGATTCATACCGTTGATCAAAGGAAGAGTAGAGCTTAGAGACGACCATATGAGGCATATTGTCCGTGAAGAAGTGAAGAGAGGGAAAATTGCACTCGTATCGTCTTCTGGATTTGCTGAGATGGATAATTTTAGCCCTCTTGTGACTCATGTAAAGGCGTTATCGAAGAATTTGGGTAGAGACTATGTTGGTGCGGTTCTGGTTCCTAGTGCTTGGTATTATATGTATGATGAACAGGTTCTTGGGCTAGCTTTGGAGCTTGTTGAGTCTGCGGGTGAGGAACTTGGGGTGGGGGGTATGATTCCTTGTGATGTTTCTGATAAAATTGGTTCATTGGTATCAAGGGAAAAAGTTGTAGAGGCATTGAACTCGGTATATTCCAGATACGAGTAATTTATTCAATATTTTATCGCGCGCTCCCAATAGGATATTATTATAAGAATAAGATACATCTGAAAGATAGGTGTATTTTATGAGTTCAAGTGTACCAAGTAATGATCCACGCCTCATTGTAAAGGATATAACATATCCGGGTGAGACGGAGGAGATTCAAGCATATTATTCTAGACCCAAGAAGAACCAAAAGTTCCCAGGGGTAGTCGTAATCTCTGAGATCTGGGGACTCGTCCCCCATATTGAAGATGTTACAAGACGTATAGCATTGGAAGGATTCATTGCCCTCGCCCCGGACCCCTTGTCACCTTTAGGTGGAACCCCTGAGGATGCAGGTGAAGCCGTGAAGATGATGCGGGAACTAGATGGAGATGAGACGACGAAGAACCTTGTTGCTGCTGTAGAGTACCTGAAGACTCACCCCCAGTCTACGGGTAAGGTGGGGGTTACAGGCTTCTGTTGGGGTGGTGGGATGACAGGTGCGGTTGCCGTTAACACACCTGACGTTCAGGCGGCGGTTCCTTTCTACGGTAGGCAGCCAGCTTTAGAAGACGTCCCTAAGATAAAGGCTTCAGTACTTGCACACTACGCTGGTGAGGATGAGCGCATTAATGCTGGTATCCCAGACTTCAAGGTAGCCCTAGAGAAGGCGTCCATAGAACATGAGATACATGTATACGAAGGCGCTAGGCACGGATTCTACAACGATACACGACCCATATACCACGAGGAAGCTTCAAAACTCGCCTGGAAGCGGACGATAGACTTCTTCAAAGAGAAGCTGGGAGCCTAACCTCCTTTTTTTGTGTCAGATAGTGAACGTGAGTCTACCATTTTTCACTGTGAAAACGAGTTTTGTCGTATTGTGTTCTGAACTCTTTATGCTCTGTAGGATTATTTATTCACAAATTCCTAATCCCAAGTCTTATCCAAACTATAACCTAACCATAATTGTGATTGTGAATGGTTGATCAAGCAATAATAACAATGGTTAGAGATATTGTAGCTATACTCGGAGCAATAGGTGGATTCGCTTATTACGTAATGACCGTTAGACACCAAAACAGCTCAAAGAAAGCACAATTATTCATGGAGATGTATCGAGACTTCAAACGTCCAGATATTCAGAAAGCCTACAATGATATAGTTAACGTCTGGCAGTGGGATAGCATTAAAGAATTTAACGAAAAGTATGGTCCAGATAACAATTATGAGGAATTTAAAAAGTATATGCTAGTTTACAGTGTTTATGAAGGATTAGGAGTGTTAATCTACAGAAATCTCATCGATGTGACAATGATTGAAGAGTTGATGAGAAGCGATGTTGTCAACTTTTGGGAAAAGATGTCTCCTATCATTTATGATTGACGAGTGAAGTGGCCTATCGCTGCAGAATGGACAGAATATCTTTACAAAGAAGTAAAGAAAATAAAAAGTATTCCAGCTTATCAACGTAATAACTAATCTTCCCTCCCTCGTCCATCCCATGTCTTATCCAAAGAATAACCCAAATTTATGTAACTGATAGTTTATGGAAAATCTTACATATAGGATTGTGTTGTTTATTTTACGTATACAATAATCTTTGTGTTCAGTGGTTGGTATGATTGTGAAGTCCAAGATAGTTTTGTTCAACGGTCCTCCTGCAGGATTCATCACTTCAAATTTGTCGTCTCGAAGAGATCCATCAACCTTTGAGGTAAAAGCCTTCCATAATTTGCCCCTTGATGATTCAGCATTTAAAGTGATTAAAGAAGCAAATCTGTTTGTAGCATTTCCTGGGAATATTTTTCTTGATGAAAAGATTCTAAAAGTAGCTCAGAATGTTGAATTGATTCAGTTTCTAAGTGTTGGATTTGATAACATTGACCTTGACGCTGCATCAAGACTCTCTATTCCTGTGGCTAACAACCCAGGATGGCCAGCAGTTTCTGTTGCAGAGCATACTATAATGTTGATATTGATGGCTCTCAAACAGGCCATAGTTGTGTATACAAAGACGGTTCAGAATATTTCAGATGGTGATTTTAGCCGTCCAACAAGTTATGAGTTTAAGGGTAAAACGTTGGGTCTACTTGGTTTTGGTTCAATAGGGAGGGAGGTAGCTCGGTTATCTTCTGTGTTTGGAGTCAAGATTGTCTATCATAAGAGAAACCGTTTACCTGAGATGGATGAGAAATCTCTGGGTGTAGAATATGTTTCTTTTGAGGACCTGCTTGTTAAGTCAGATGTTTTGAGCATTCATACGCCTCTCACAGATGAGACCCGAGGTCTGATTGGTATCAATGAACTGACTAACATGAAGAAAAGTGCAGTCATTGTGAATACTGCTAGAAAAGAGATAGTGGATGAAAACGCTGTATTTGAAGCATTAAGTCAGGGGCGATTATTTGGGTTCGGAACAGATTTTGTACCCGATCATTCTCTCTCAGGTCTTGAGAATGTGTCTATGACACCTCACAGTGCTGTTACTCCTGAAGCTATGGTTCGTATGGCAGCTCAGGGATTTGATAACATTTCAAGACTGCTTAATGGTGAGAAACCAAAGTACATTGTGAATGACTTGGGATAATAGTGAAAGAGGTTATCCCAAGTCTTATCCAAAGAATAAGCTAATCATATTCCAGATCTGCTGAATGACAAATATCATAAACACCGAAATATTTGGTCGTTGGTTAAAATCCTTATTAGGTAAAAGAAAATAGTGATTCATGTATAATTTCTAAGGTGGTTGAAGAGATTATGGATACTGTTGCTTTACTCAAGATACGCGGGAGTTTCGGGGAGACATTACAGAAAGCTATCAGCCTCATCGGTGGATTGAAGGATTTGGAATCTCCTCTGATCCTAAAACCGAACATCTGCACTGGAAATGACCACACAGAATGCGCGAACACCAAAGTAGAGGTGATCGAGACCCTCGTGGACGAGATACTCCGGGAAAACAGGGAAATTGAAATCAGGATGGTTGAGTCCGATAGCATGTCCAAGTATGCAGACAAGGCTTTCGGGAGGTACGGCTACAAGGAATACGTTGAAAGAAAAAGCATCCAAGGCGTTAATATCTCCCTCACAAACCTCAGCAAATCACCGTTAACCGAGTACGATTTTGAAGGAGCATACTTCAAGAAACCGGAGCTTCCGGTCATCCTATCAGATGCAGGGACAATAGTGAGTGTTGCTTTGGCTAAGACCCACAGCCTTACGATGGTAACAGGTACCCTTAAGAACCTTTTCGGGTTCCTGCCGAGAAAAGACCAAGCATTTTACCATCCTAATATCCATGAAGTGATCCTTGACCTAAACAACATGTTCAGAAGCAATCTATGCCTCATAGACGGGAGGATGGGTCTGGAAGGCGTAATTAGTGGCAACCCCAAGAGTCTTGGGTGTATAATTCTTGGAAGAAATCCCGTGTCAGTAGACGCAGTCATGGCTAAAGTGATGGGTTTTGAACCAAAGAATATACGACATATCGTTGAAGCCGAGAAAATGAGGTTAGGAAGTATAAATCCAGATGTTATCGGCGACGAAGTAAAGGACTGTCTGGTGGAGTTCAAGAAGCCAATAGGCCTCAATTCGAGCGCCATTCTCGGATAGACACCCGAGAAAGATTACGCGCGCGCGTAGTAAAAATGAAAAAAAGGTAAAGATTCTGGATACATTCTCTCAGGTCCACTAGTCGAAGAGATGATTAAGAAAGTGACGCGTGCGCGATTGTACTTACGATAATCTATATGACCAGAAAATCAAGATGGATAACCAATTTATCACACTCTAATCTACAGAAATCAAATTTGACCATTCTGGAAATAGCCCTTGATCTTTTATCTTCATATGGATGATATTTACCTGTGACTTGGTTTGGGTCGGAACAAGAATTGGAATGGATACACATCGTGGAGTTATCTAAACCCTGGTATTGATTATTCAGAGTACAACCTGGAGCAACAGGTTGATAGGGTACCAGCCTATGATTTTGGTCTGGATAAAATCCAAGAAGAAAGGGTGGAGGAGTTGATAGAGAAGAATGTAATCATCAGTCTCCATGAGCACCTCAACGTGTTTCCCAAGGGGCAACCTCCAGCAAGGGGTAGACGAAGACAGTTCATCGGGTATGAAGGCTTATACCACTCTGGTATGGATGCAGTCTTCGACAACTGCGTCTGCAGCACGTATGAGCAGGTGGTCAACTTTATCGGTATGAGGATGTGCGATTACGCACACCAAGACTTTGTTGTGCCCGCGTTAAAAGCAGAGGACATCACCAACGCGTTCAAAGAGGGAAAGGTAGCGGTCATTAACACCATTGAACAGGCCTCAGCCATCGACCGTGACGTGGACAAGATAGACCTTCTATTCGGACTAGGCATCAGGTCCATGGGCATCGTCTATAGTGAGTCAAATACACTGGGGTCGGGTCTCAGTGAACTAAATGACGGCGGTCTCACGGACATAGGATACGACGCTGTTAAGAGAATGAATAAGACGGGAATAATAATTGATGTCTCCC
>RCNB010001111.1_pt1 | contig 17150 bp, 29 predicted proteins | sample 2041321 | NCBI WGS metagenome assembly RCNB01 (sample SAMN09708232, study PRJNA481090) | Marine sediment metagenome, whole genome shotgun sequencing project. | reverse complement strand
CGCCCTATAATCTCGGAGAAGAGTACTGCCCTTCAGCAGGCGGATAAATATACCTTTGAAGTGTCACAAAATGCCACCAAACATCAAATCAAGCAGGCTGTAGAGGTAGCGTTCAAGGTTAAAGTAGAGCGGGTGAATGTAATGACGGTAGCTCCAAAGTGGCGGGGTCCTGGAAGAAGAAGGGGCCTAACTTCCTCGTGGAAGAAGGCGGTAATTACACTTAAACCCGGGCAGAAGATTGAATTCTTCGAGGGATTATAAGTAGATGGTTACCTTTGTTCTTTTGATAGGTAATGGGGGCAACGTAATTGTATAAGTTAAAAAATGAGTTAAAGAAAGGTACAAGAGATGCCTCTTAAAGTATATAAACCGACATCGCCGGGTCGTAGGGGGATGACCGGTGCCAGCTTTGAGGAAATAACGAAGAAGAAACCTGAAAAATCGCTACTTAAGCCCCTAAAAAAGAAGGCTGGTAGAAGCAATCAAGGGCGGATCACGGTTCGCCATAGGGGTGGTGGTGCAAAAAGGATGTATCGCGTTATAGACTTCAAGCGGGATAAACTGGGCATCCATGGTGAGGTAGCGGCTATCGAATACGATCCGAATCGATCGGCGCGCCTCGCGCTTATCCACTACGCCGATGGTGAGAAGCGCTACATTCTTGCTCCACTTGGGATCAAGGTGGGGGATACTGTTTTAGCGGACAGCGATGCTGAAATAAAGATAGGCAATGCCCTGCCGCTTAAATCTATCCCCACAGGAACCTCAATTCACAATATTGAGCTTCACCGTGGCAAAGGGGGGCAGATGGTTAAGAGCGCTGGTGGAGTGGCTCAGCTTATGGCTAAAGAGGGTAGCTATGCCCTCTTGAGGATGCCCTCCGGCGAGTTAAGGCGGGTTCATATAGAGTGTTTTGCTACTATCGGTCAGGTGGGTAATGTTGACCATCAACACATTAATCTTGGTAAGGCGGGCAGGAAAAGGCATATAGGGATACGTCCTACAGTGCGCGGTTCGGCAATGACTCCCCGAGATCATCCCCATGGTGGCGGTGAGGGGAGATCCCCAATCGGTATGCCAGGACCTAAGACTCCATGGGGAAAGCCGGCATTGGGCTATGTTACCCGTAATAATAAGCTAACCGATAACATGATAGTAAGACGGAGAAAAAAGAGTTAGTTGAACAGCTAACCGGGCTATTTTGATATAAAGTACATTGTGATGCATGTGAGAGGTCGGGAAAATGTCTAGATCGTCAAAAAAGGGACCCTTTATCAGTTCAAAACTGCTGAAGAAGGTAGAGGTGCTGAATCAATCAGGACAGAAGGCAGTGATCAAAACATGGTCACGTGCCTCGACTATTCTTCCAGAGATGATCGGGCATACCATTGGAGTGCATGATGGCAGGCGACACGTCCCCATTTTCATTACCGAGAATATGGTGGGGCACAAGTTAGGAGAGTTTGCTTCCACCAGGACATTCAGGGGACACTCCGCAAAATCGGAAAGGGTTGCCACGTTTAAGAAGAAGACAAAGAAGTAAGAATAATGGACGTACAAGCTACAGCAAGATATGTCAGGACATCGCCTCGAAAACTGCGTCCTATTGTAGACGTAGTGCGGGGCAAGAAGGTTGAGGAGGCATTGGTTATTCTCAGTTTGCTGCCCTCACCTTCAGCTCGTACTGTTGCTAAGGTGGTGAAGTCAGCAGCGGCCAATGCGGAGAACAACTTCGAGATGACGCCATCTGAATTAAGGATTGTTGGAATTTATGTTAATGGAGGGCGGAGCATGAAGCGCTTTCGTGCCGGAGCCAGAGGTAGGGCAAAGCCAATCATTAAACGCTCTAGCCATATTACAGTAACAGTTAAAGAGGAGGGATGAGTGGGGCAGAAGGTTCACCCGGTAGGATTTAGGCTCGGTATAAGCAAGGATTGGCAGGCAAAGTGGTATGCCGATAGGAACTATACGGAGCTATTACAGGAAGATCTGAAAATACGCAAAGCAATCGCGTCGAAATATTCAGCGGATGATGTAGCGCGCGTTGAGATCGAACGCGCTGCAACTCAGGTTACAGTAACCGTCTATACGGCGAGGCCGGGGATTGTTATTGGAAGAGGAGGACAGCGGGTCGATGAGATGAGGGGCATTTTAGAGAAGGTTGCCGGAAAACGAGTACGCCTGAATATTATGGAAGTAGCACGGCCCGAACAGGATGCTTATCTTGTAGCGAGAAGCATTGCACAGCAGATTCAGCGGAGAATTTCTCATAGGCGTGCCATGAAGCAGGCAATCTCTCGAGCTATGGAAAGTGGCGCACAGGGAATAAAGGTCACCTGCTCAGGCAGGCTTACTGGCTCTGAATATTCGAGGAAGGAGACACTGTTTAAGGGGAGAGTGCCCCTGCATACCCTGCGTGCCGATATAGATTATGGCCTGGCTGTGTCACATACAATTCTGGGCTGTACTGGGGTTAAGGTTTGGGTCTATAAAGGAGATATCATCCCTGATTCTGAAAGGCGTAGAAAAGAAACTCCCCTGGTGGCACCAACTGTGGAACCAGAGGGGGTAGCTGAGGAAATTAAGGTAGAGGATGAGGTCAGGGTTGAGGCGGGAGCAGAGGTAGAGGAGGTTAGGGTAGATGGTGAAGCTAAGATAGAGGTAGAGGTTGGGGTAGGGGAGGAAACTAAGGCAGCAGAGAAGCCCAAGGCAGCTGAGAAGCCCAAGGCAACAGAAAAGCCCAAGGCAGCAGAAAAGCCCAAGGCAGCTGAGAAGCCCAAGGCAACAGAAAAGCCCAAGGCAACAGAAAAGCCCAAGGCAGCAGAAAAGCCCAAGGCAGCAGAGAAGCCCAAGGCAAAGAAAAAGGCTGATTCAGTAGTGGATGAGGGAAATTAGAAACAGCGCGCTGATTAAGAGGTAATATCGTGCTACAGCCGAGTAGAGTAAAGTATCGAAAACATCATCGCGGTCGTCGCCGGGGAGTGGCTCAGGCAGGCAATACGCTGTTATTTGGCGAGTTTGGGCTTCAAGCCCAGGGGGCTTGCTGGCTCACATCAAGGCAGATCGAAGCGGCTCGGCGTGCTATTATTCGACATGTGAGGCGTGGTGGAAAGGTATGGATCCGTGTCTTTCCCGATAAACCGGTAACCTCAAAACCTGCAGAGACGCGCATGGGTAAGGGAAAGGGAGCGGTGGACCATTGGGTTTGCGTAACCAGACCGGGAAGGATTATCTTCGAGATCGCTGGAGTAAGTGAGGAGGCGGCACGTGAATCTATGCGATTGGCTTCCCATAAGCTTCCCATACCAACCAAATTCTTATGTCGGGATACAGAGACCCATTACAGGGAGGATTCATAATTGAGAGTCCAGGAGATTCGCACCTTTGGTTCGATGGAGCTTGAAAACAAGCTTAACGAGTCGTATCGTGAGCTGTTTAATCTTCGATTTCGCCTCTCGACCAGGCAACTGGTGAATTATCACGAGATCGGTAAAGTGAAAAAGAGGATCGCCCGGATAAAAACCGTCATGAGGGAAATAGAACTCTCCACAGAGGAGTAATATGGTTACGTTAGCTAAAGAGGATAACAAAAGAAAAACAAGGGTGGGTCGTGTTGTCAGTGACAAGATGGATAAGACTGTGGTGGTGGCGGTAGAATTCTCAAGGCCTCATCGGTTATATAAAAAGCGTGTAAGGCGCATTAGTAAATTCAAGGCCCACGATGAGCAGAATACCTGTCATATCGGGGATGTAGTGCGGATAGAGGAAACGCGCCCACTTTCCAAGGATAAACGATGGAAAGTGTTAGATATATTGTCTAAAGGTGAACTAGTATGATTCAGCACATGAGCAGGGTGAGGGTAGCCGATAACACCGGGGCCAAGAGCATCATGTGCATAAATGTTCCCGGTGGAACTGGGAAGAGATACGCTCGTGTTGGCGACATTATAGTAGCCTCTGTTAAGGAGGCGACGCCGGGAGGAGTGGTAAAAAGAGGTGAAATAGTGAAGGCTGTAATCGTGCGTACAGCAAAACCCTATCGGCGGCGCGATGGGTCGTATATTAAATTCGATGATAACGCTGCGGTAATCCTTACCGATAAGAATAATCCTAAAGGAACGCGAATCTTCGGTCCGGTGGCACATGAGTTAAGGCGAAAGAATTTCATGAAGATCCTGTCTCTGGCTCCAGAAGTGCTATAAGGTGCTCTAAGATGAAGATAAAAAAAGATGACATAGTAGTCGTTATTGCCGGCAAAGACAAAGGGAAGAAGGGGAAGGTGCATCAATCCCTGCATGGTGAGCAGCGTGTAATGGTAGAGGGTGTCAATATGGTGAAGCGCCATACCAAGCCACGAGGAACAGTAAGACAAGCAGGTATCATTGAGCGAGAGGCCCCGATTAATATTTCTAACGTAATGCTTCAGTGTCCTAAATGTAATCGTCCTACGCGAGTCAGCTCTCGAACTATGGAGGATGGCAAGAAGGCAAGAGTGTGCTGCCAATGCCACGAGGTAATAAGTTAATGTCCCGATTGAAGGAAAAGTATAAAGAAGAAGTCATCCCTGCTATGATGAGAGATTACGGCTATAAGAGTGTAATGCAGGTACCTCGCCTGGAGAAGGTTGTTGTTAATATTGGCATGGGGGAGGCAACACAACAAGCCAATATCATAGAGGCAGCGGAGCGTGACCTGACTAGCATAACAGGACAACACCCGGTGATCACCAGGGCGAAGCGACCTATCGCCGGTTTTAAATTACGCAAGGGAATGCCTATCGGAATTATGGTAACGCTGCGCGGAGATCGGATGTATGATTTCTTCGATAAGCTGGTGAGTATTTCCTTGCCACGCCTTCGAGATTTTCAGGGTATATCCGGAAACTCCTTCGATGGCCGAGGTAATTATACGCTGGGACTAAAGGAGCAGATAATCTTCCCTGAGATCGAGTATGACAAGGTAGACAAGGTTCGAGGGATGGAGATTTCAGTAGTCACCACGGCTCGTAACAATGATGAAGGTAGAAGGTTTCTTGAACTCATGGGAATGCCGTTCTCACGAGAATCAAGAGCTGATGGGTAACTAGTGGGGTATCGATCAAGCAGCTATGTTCTCTTCGGAGACTGGCAATAAAAGTGAAAAGAGTGAAAGAATGGCGAAGGTATCTAGTATTGTAAAGTCGCAAAGAGTACCAAAGTATAAAGTGCAGAAAAGGAATCGCTGTAGCCGTTGTGGCAGGCCACGAGCCTTTATCCGCCAGTTTGGGCTGTGCCGCATATGCTTCAGGGAGCTCGCTCTACTGGGACAAATCCCGGGGGTGAGGAAGTCTAGCTGGTAAGAGGTGAAGCGATGGTAACCGATCCAATTGCCGATATGCTAACCAGAATAAGGAATGCTGTTCTTGCTAGGCACGAATTTACCCTCGTACCTTCCTCGAGAATGAAGCTCTCTATTGCTAAAATTCTCAAAGAGGAAGGCTTCATCAGGGATTACGAGGTTTTAAAAGGCCAGCCACAAAGGGTAATTAAGGTATATCTCAAGTATGTGGAGAAGGAGCCTGTGATCGCCGGACTTAAGCGAATATCCAAGCCCGGGTTAAGGATATATGTTCAGCGTAAAGAGATTCCGAGGGTATACGGGGGAACCGGTATAGCTATTATCTCCACTCCAAAAGGTGTGATGATAGGCCAGCAGGCATGGCGCCAGGGATTAGGTGGCGAAATGCTTTGCTATGTATGGTAACGGAGGAGTTAATGTCTCGTATTGGAAAGATGCCTATTCCATTACCTCCACAGGTTGAGGTTGACATAAAGGGAAACGCAGTACGGGTAAAGGGTCCCAATGGGGAACTTTCCCGCTCTTTTGACCCGGCGATGGATATTACATTAAATGAAGGTGTGCTTACTGTCTCTCGACATAGCGATAACCGGATTCACCGCTCGCTTCACGGGCTGACGCGAAGCCTGCTAGCCAATATGGTGGAGGGTGTGAGTAAGGGGTTTGAGAAGAATCTGGAGATTGTTGGTGTCGGATATCGCGCCCAAAAAGTCGGGGAGAAAGTGGTGCTTCAGGTGGGCTATTCACAGCATGTAGAGATTGTCACTCCTGCTGGAATATCTGTTGTTGTGCCGGAAGCGCAACGGATAAGCGTTCAGGGTATTGATAAGCAAATGGTAGGGGATGTAGCAGCGAAAATTCGTGCTGTAAGACCTCCAGATCACTATAAAGGCAAGGGAATAAGATATGCCGGTGAGAAGGTTCGTATCAAGCCGGGTAAATCAGGGAAGGTTGGTGCCAAGAGGTAATGCGCAGAAAAGACACCAAATCAACCAGACAAAGATTACATGCCCGGGTGAGAAGGAAGGTTTCAGGTACGGCGGAACGCCCACGACTATGTGTTTATCGTAGCCTGAACCATATTTATGCCCAGGTGGTAGACGATAACTTGGATTGCACTATAATCTCAGCATCGACTCTAGAGCCAGGTGTGAGGTCTGAGGTGAAGGGGGAGAAGAAAGTGGCAGTTGCATCGCTTATAGGAAAAATGATAGCCAGTCGGGCAATGGAGAGGGGAATAGTGGGGGTAGTGTTTGACAGAGGCGGATACAAGTATCACGGTCGAGTAAAAGCTTTGGCAGAAGCTGCCAGAGAGGGAGGCTTGGTTTTTTAAATGGAGGGTATCGATTATAACGAGTTAACCCTGAACGAGAAACTTGTTGATATTAGGCGTGTAGCCAAGGTGGTAAAAGGAGGCAGGCGCTTCAGTTTCACCGCTCTGGTGGTCGTCGGCGATGGTCATGGGCGTGTGGGTGCTGGATTGGGGAGAGCCAAGGAGATACCGGAAGCTATTAGAAAGGGAGGAGCTATCGCCCGCAAGCAACTGGTAAGCGTGGCAATGAAAGATGGCACCATACCTTATAAGTTTGTCGCTAAATCGGGGGCTGCGAAGGTGCTACTAAAGCCAGCAGCGCCGGGAACAGGGTTGATAGCTGGTGGTGGGGTACGCGTGGTATTAGAGCTTGCCGGTATTACTGATATCCTCACTAAAAGCCAGGGGACCGATAATAAAATAAACGTAGTGCGAGCGACCATACTGGGATTAAGTCAGATAAGGGATCCACAGCAAATTTTAGCCAGGCGGAAGTCAAAGCCTCTAGGGGAGGAAACTATTGGATAAGCTGATAGTCACCTGGGTTAGAAGCGGCATTGGTCACCCTAAGGATCAGAAGCGAACGCTTCAGGCCTTGGGGTTTCGTCGACTAAACCAGACTGTTGAGCATAATGATTCGCCATCCGTTCGAGGCATGATTATGAAGGTAAAGCATCTAGTAACCGTGGAGGAGAACGGTGAAGCAGCATGAATTAGGCCCATCAACAGGGGCAAGACATAAACGAAAGCGAATAGGACGGGGCCTGGGAAGCGGTCATGGCAGGACTGCGGGAAAAGGTTCTAAAGGGCAGCTGGCGCGCGCTGGGCGCCATATTCGCCCCGGTTTTGAGGGTGGCCAAAACCCTTTGATTAAGCGCTTGCCTGAGAAGCGGGGCTTCACCAATATCTTCAGAGTAGAGTATGACACCATCAATATTACAGTCCTTAATCGATTTGAGGCGGATAGTGAGGTAACACCACAGCGGTTTGTGGAGGAGGGGCTGGTAAAATCATTAAGGAAACCGATAAAGATTCTAGGCAATGGAGAACTTCTAAAACCCCTTACGGTAAGTGCGCATAAATTTACGCAAACGGCAAGGAGTAAAATCGAGGCAGCCGGGGGAATGGTAGAGGAAATCGATAGTGAGTCAGGAACGAAGAGACACTAGACCTAAGTTGCTTCAGGCAATGATCGATGCCTTTGGTCAGGCTGACCTGAGGAAGAAGATACTGATCACCCTGGGTCTTCTGGTTATTTTCCGGTTCGTTGCCCACGTCCCTGTACCGGGTGCGGATCTTGAGGCCATGCGCGAATTCCTTGCAGGAGGCACTAGCGCAGGATCGCTGGTGGGGATGCTGGATCTCTTCAGCGGCGGGGCTATGAGGAATATGAGTATAGCTGCTCTAGGGGTTTATCCATATATAACTGCACTTATTCTCATGCAGCTACTAGTACCGATAATCCCTCGTCTTCAGGCTATTGCCCGGGAAGGTGATGCTGGGAGAGCGAGAATTAATCAGTTCACTCACTGGCTAACCGTGCCCTTGGCGGTTCTACAGGGTTACGCCCAGATGATATTGCTTCAGAGTCAGGGCATCTTTCCCCCCGGTAGTATCGGTCTATCCGGTGATGCACTTCTTCCAACCGTTACGATGATATTGGCGATGACAGTAGGAACGATGTTCCTTGTATGGCTTGGGGAATTGATTACCGAGTATGGTATCGGTAATGGCGTGTCGCTGATAATTTTTGCTGGCATCGTCAGTACCCTGCCAGTGATGATACAGCAAGGCTACCTGGCCCAGGGAGCCGGGGACCTGTGGGGGTTAGCCATTTTCATCGCCCTAGCGCTGGCTATTTTAGTAACAATAGTTATCTTTACAGAGGCCCATCGACGCATTCCTGTACAGTATGCCAAGAGCCTGTATCGCGGTGGGAAAATGTTAAGGCAATCCGGTGGGACACACATACCAATTAGGGTTAACTCGGCGGGAATGATCCCAGTGATCTTCGCTATGGCGATGCTGATCTTTCCTGGTGTCGTTGCTAGCTATTTCGCAGCTGCACCCGGTAGTGATCCTAATTTCGCTAACACTATCCAGAATCTGTTCTCATCGACCAGCTGGTTTTACTGGGCAATGTACTTTTTCATGGTGATGGGTTTTACCTTCTTCTATGCCATGATAGTCTTTCAACAACAGAATTTGGGGGAGACTTTGCAGAGGCAGGGGGCTTTCGTGCCCGGAATTCGTCCTGGCAAGATTACGCAGCATTACCTTAACCGGGTAATTACCAGGATAACTTGGGGAGGCGCATTGTTCTTGGCTTTGGTAGCCATCTCGCCATTCCTTGTTCAGAATATTACTGGAGTTGCAGTTCTGACCTTACCGGCAATCGGTATGCTTATTGTGGTCGGCGTGGCGCTGGATACGATGAGGCAACTGGAGGCTCAACTAATGATGCGCCGCTACGAAGGTTTTCTCAAGTAAGGAGGGTTTTGTATGCGTTCTGTACTTCTAGGTGCACCAGGCTCAGGGAAGGGGACTCAAGCAGGAATAATCTCTGAGAAACTGGGCATTACTCATATCGCCTCCGGCGATCTATTTCGGGAGGCAGCAAGCAGGGGTGATGATGTGGGGAATCAAGCGAAAACTTATATGGAGAAAGGGCTTCTGGTTCCTGACGAGATAACAATCAGGATGATACTGGAGCGCATCGCTGCTCCGGACTGCACTAAAGGATTTATACTCGATGGTTTCCCCAGAACGCTGGAGCAAGCAAAGGCCCTGGATATGGCGATGGCAGAAAAGGGCGAAGCTATTGATCTGGTATTATATATCAAGGTTGGTACCGAGGAATTGGTTAGGCGCTTGAGCGGCCGATTTATCTGTCAGAGCTGCCAGACACCATATCATATAGTGTCCTCACCGTCGAAGGTAGAGGGTAAGTGTGACAAGTGCGACGGCGAGCTTTATCAGCGAGCTGATGACGTACCGGATACGGTAAGAAAACGAATTGATGTCTATTTGGATAAGACGACACCTCTCATTGATTACTATTCTGAAGCGGGTAAGTTAATTGAAATCAATGGAGAAGGGGAGATCGACGGCATCGGCGAAAGCCTTATCAAAGCCTTATCGTAAGAAAGAAATGGGAATAGTCGTTAAATCGCCAAAAGAGATAGAGATTATGCGACAGGCGGGGAGGATTGTAGCTGCCATCCTGGATATATTGAAGAAAAGGATTGAGCCTGGTATTATCACCCAGGAATTGGATACTATGACTGTTCACGAATTAAACCGACATGGTGCTGAATCATCATTCAAGGGCTACCGAGGTTTCCCTTCCCATTTGTGTGTATCCGTTAATGAGGAACTCGTTCATGGTATCCCGGGCAAGCGTATGCTTAAAGATGGAGATATTGTTTCTTTGGATGTAGGTGCAGTGTATAATGGCTTTCATAGCGATGCTGCCATAACTGTCGGAGTGGGTAATATCAGCCGCCAGGCTGAGGCTCTTCTGGAGGCAACCGATGGTGCCTTGAACGCAGGGATAGCCAGCGCTCGATGCGGTGCTCATCTGGGGGATGTTTCAGCGGCGATCCAATCATTTGCGGAATCGCTGGGGTTCTCTGTAGTGCGTGAATATGTAGGTCATGGCATAGGCCACCAGATGCACGAAGACCCTCAAATACCAAATTTCGGTTCTGCTGGACAAGGACCGATTCTTCGAAAAGGGATGGCATTGGCCTTAGAACCGATGGTTAATGCTGGAGGATGGCTTACCAAAGTGGCAAACGATGGGTGGACAGTCACTACCGCTGACGGCAGCCTCTGCGCACATTTCGAAGATACTATTGCAATAAGCGATGGTGAGGCTGAGATACTCACCAGGATTAGTTAAGCGTAAGATATGTCAAAAAAGGAAGCTATAGAGGTCGAGGGAAAGGTGGTTGAGCCTCTTCCCAACACGATGTTTCGTGTTGAGCTGGCCAACGGGCACAAGGTACTTGCACATATTTCAGGGAAAATGAGGATACATTATATTAAGATCCTTCCAGGCGATAAGGTATTAGTGGAACTTTCCCCCTATGACCTTACCAGAGGCAGGATAACCTATCGTTTTAGATAGATTTATGTACGACATTAGGAGCTAAATATGAAGGTTCAGGCTTCGGTTAAGCGGCGATGTGATAAATGTAAGGTTGTGAAGCGCAGGGGTGTGGTTAGGGTAATTTGTGAGAATCCCAGACATAAGCAACGGCAGGGTTAGTACGTCTTTCGGTTATAGTAGAAGTTAAGAAAAGAGGGGCGAAACGAAAAGGACGGAACGATGGCAAGGATAGCAGGTGTAGACCTCCCCAAGAACAAACGTGTCGAGATTGGATTATGCGCCATATATGGTATTGGACGGCACACAAGCCAGAAAATATTGGTGCAAACTGGAATCGACCCTGATACGAAGGTCAATGATCTCAGTGAAGGGGAGGTGAGCCAGATTAGGGAGGCTATCGATCACGAATATGAGGTAGAAGGGGAACTAAGGCGTAGGGTTAATCTCAATATTAAGAGACTCATCGAGATCGGTAGCTATCGTGGTATCCGGCATCGCCGCGGGTTGCCTGTTCATGGGCAGCGCACTAAAACTAATGCTCGGTCTAGAAAAGGTGCCCGCAAAACTGTTGCAGGGCGCCGCCGCTCCATAACAAGGAAGTAGAGAGGGGCTATGGCAGATAAGAAGAAAGTAACACGAATTAAAAAAAGGGAAAGAAAGGCCGTTCAAAAAGGGCGTGCCTATATCCAATCCACGTTCAATAATACCGTCATCACCCTTACAGATGTCTCGGGCAATGCCATTGCCTGGGGAAGTTCAGGTACCGCTGGTTTTAAAGGATCGCGTAAGGGAACCCCCTATGCGGCCCAGCTTGCTGCGGAACAGACGGCAAGGAAAGGGATGGAGCATGGGCTAAAGCAGGTTGAGGTCTATGTGAAGGGGCCGGGGAGCGGGCGTGAAGCGGCTATCCGCTCTCTACAATCAGCGGGACTCACAGTTACGGGAATCAGGGATGTAACTCCTATTCCTCACAACGGCTGCCGTCCGAGAAAGCGAAGGAGGGTATGAGTAAAACATTCATGGTGATGACTATACGATGGTCTTTGATTACATCGGGGAGAGAGAGTGAGGTTGTAAATTGGCTCGCTATATAGGACCGGCCTGTCGGCTTTGCCGGCGGCAGGGTGAGAAACTTATGCTGAAAGGGGATCGGTGCACCGGTAAAAAGTGTGCTGTAGATCAACGTAGTCTACCCCCAGGGCGGGGGCGACCCCAGCGCCGGAAAATATCTGATCGCGCTCTCCAGCTAAGGGAGAAACAGAAGGCGAGACATACCTATGGACTGATGGAAAGGCAGTTTCGCAAGCATTTTGCTGAGGCGGGGAAGAGACCCGGGCTCACAGGCGAAAATATGCTCCAGATTCTGGAGATGAGGCTCGATAACGTGGTCTTTCGACTCGGTTTTGCCGATTCTAGAAGACAAGCTCGACAAATAGTATGCCATGGTCATATTAGTTTGAATGGGCGCAAAACGGATATCCCCTCATGCATAGTAAAGGTAGGTGATGTAGTAGCGTGGCAGGAAAGGGGTACCAGAACGAAATACTATGAGATAATGATTGACCAGATCCCGGGCAAGATAGTTCCTGAGTGGCTTAGCCTGGATAATGATAACCTCTCAGGTCGCGTTATGGCATTCCCTAACCGCAATGAAATCGATCATAAGATAGATGAGAAGGTAATCGTTGAGTATTATTCGCGATAGTTTATTGGAGGTAACCACTTGTCTGAAGTCGTGATACCCCAAATAGAATGTGCGGCAATATCTGGCAAATATGGCCAATTCGTCACCGAGCCTCTTGAGAGGGGGTCTGGCATTACTATGGGCAATGCCCTGCGACGAACGCTCCTCAGCTCCCTTAAAGGTGCTGCGGTAACTTGGGTCAAGATTGAGGGAGTGCAGCATGAGTTCTCCACTGTACCTTATATGAGGGAGGATGTAATAGATTTTCTCCTGAATGTTAAGGCAATTAGGCTTCGCCCTCTCACATCCGATGAAGGTAAACTCACACTGAGAGCTGAAGGGGAGCGTAGTGTTTTTGCCAGTGACCTCGATCTCTCAGCCGAGTTTGAGGTGGTGAATCCAGAGCACCATTTGGCCCTCTTGGATTCCCCTGAAGCCAAGCTGTTCGTGGAGTTCAATGTAGAACAGGATAAGGGATATCGACCTGCAAGCCAGGGTTATCGGTCTGGTGAGCAAACAGAAGGGCAACCTATCGGGGTGATTCCCCTCGATGCTGTCTTTACACCCGTACGTAAGGTTAACTATAGGATCGAAAAGATCAACGTGGGGCAACTCAGCTACGAGAGGCTTATTCTGGATGTGTGGACTGACGGCACAATATCACCAGTTGAAGCAGTGAGTCGGAGCGCTCATCTGCTAATGGAACAATTCCAGCTTTTTTATGAGCTCGCAAGAGTCCCCCTGAGGGTAGGGGAAAAACAGCCTCGGCTGCCCATACCTTTGGAGCAGTACAATATGCCTATTGAGGAGCTTGGCCTTTCTGTGCGTACAGCGAACTGCTTAAAGAGATCTGGGGTTACCAAAGTGGGAGAGCTGTTTGAAAAGACCGATAGAGAATTGCTTAATATAAAGAATTTTGGGCAGAGGACACTTGATGAGGTGAATGAGCAGCTAAGGGAGAGGGGGTTTGTTTCTGAGGAGGATGAGAAAGACGATGTGGGACAGGTGGAAGGTGAACCAGCCCTGGATACTGAGATTGATGAGGGGGAGTACGATGAAAATGGACCAGCGGAGGATTCTTAATCAATGAGACACCATATTGCTGGTCGGACGTTATCCAGGCCGACAGGCCACCGGGTTGCGATGTATCGGAACCTGGTTACTGACCTCTTAAGATATGGAAAGATCGTGACCACTGAAGCCAAAGCCAAAGAGATCCAGGGCATGGCGGATAAGATGATAACTCTGGGGAAGGGCGGAACTCTACATAACCGCCGCCAGGCGATCGCCTTCATAACCGATTCGAAAGTAGTAGAGAAAGTGTTTAATGAAATTGCCCCTAGATATGCCCAGCGCCCTGGCGGCTATTCTAGGATAATAAAACTGGGGCCTCGCCTGGGCGATAACGCGTCCATGGCGCGGCTGGAATTGGTGGAGTAACAATGAAGATTGCCCTCATTGTTGAATATGAAGGCACCAGATATCATGGATTTCAGATTCAGACAAGGGAGCCCACCATTCAGGGTGAGCTTGAGCGTGTATTGATGGTGGTTACTGGTGAGGAGATTCGCATTTCATATGCTGGCCGCACGGACCAGGGAGTGCATGCTAAAGGGCAAGTGGTTGCCTTTCGAACCGATTCACCGCTTCCTCCGAAAACCATCGCACGGGCGCTGAACCACTACCTGCCGGATGATATTTCGGTTAGGGATGCTTTTTCGGTAGACGATGATTTCGATCCCAGGAGAGATGCTTTAAGCAGGGAGTATTGCTACTATATCTGGAATAGCTCCACATCTTCTCCACTCATGCGGCGGACTAGTTATTTTGTACCTAGGACCCTGGAGATTGAAGCCATGAACGAGGCATGCCAGGCCATAGTGGGCACACATGATTTCGCTCCCTTTGCCACTTCGCTTGGCGGTAGAAAGAGTACAGTGCGTACTGTTTATCGGGCGATGGTGGATAGAGAGGGCGATTTAGTGAGCTGCCATGTGCAGGCCAATTCCTTCTTAACACATCAGGTACGGCGTACCATGGGATCCCTAGTAAAAGTAGGAGTGGGGAAAAGTAACGTGACAGAATTTAAAGATATTTTATGGTCAAAAGAGCCTGCTATAGCGGGGCCAACGCTGCCGGGACATGGGCTGTGTTTATTAAATGTTAATTACCCTGGTGGGCTGCAATGAAAACCTATAGCACTAAATTCGCAGACCTCGCGCCACAATGGCATGTTTTCGATGCCTCGGGAAAGACCCTGGGTCGACTGGCATCTGAGATAGCCATATTACTCTTGGGTAAACATAAGCCTACATATACCTATCACCTTAACACTGGAGACTACGTTATTGTGTTAAATGCAGCAAAGGTTAGAGTGACAGGTAAAAAGGCACAGCAGAAAATGTACTATCGTCATTCCAATTATCCCGGCGGGCTTAAGAGCACCACCTTTGCCAGAATGATGGAGACTTACCCCACCAGAGTGATCGAGTCTGCGGTGAAGGGAATGCTGCCCCACAATCGGCAGGGACGTGCTATGATGAAGAGACTCAAGATCTATCAGGGAGATACGCATCCCCATCAGGCTCAGGTTAAGAAGCCCGATGAAGTGGATGGTCAAAGTGCAGGAAGTACGGAGAAGGGGGCATAGTTGAACGAGAAAGGCTACTTATATGCCACAGGCAGAAGGAAGAACGCTGTAGCTCGGGTTAGGCTGTTTCCGGGAGCAGGTGCAATTGTGGTTAATGGACAGCCTTATGAGCAAGTAATATTTCAGGAAAGGTTTAGGAAGGTTATCCTTGAACCGCTGGTGGTGACCGATAACGTTGAAAAGTTCAGTATTAGTGTTAAGGTGAGCGGTGGTGGCTACGCCGGGCAGGCTGGTGCTATTCGACATGGGATTGCCCGTGCACTGGTGGTGTCTGACAGAAACCTGATTCCTCTACTTCGTACTTATGGGCTACTTACCCGTGACCCTCGAGTGAAGGAACGGAAGAAGCCCGGCCTGGTCCGTGCCCGCAAAGCAAAGCAATATACCAAGAGATAAAATATCAAACACTCCTTGGCAACCCCAGCCCTCTCTCGGCAATTATATTGCGCAGTATCTCCGAGGTACCTGCTGCTATGAGCATACCAGTTGAGTTCATATAAGTATCCGCCATCATCCCCTGGAGGGGAGCCCATTTAGAGCCGAGCCACAGCTGCCCATAGAGCCCCATTATTTCGGTTCCCACATCAGTCATTCGCTGAAGTGTTTCAGAGGCGAATACCTTAATCATAGGAGCTTCATAGCCGGGTAGTTCACCTTTTGTCTGCTGCGAAACGATAAGATAGCCTATCACGCGGGCAATCTCGACCTCAATGGCCAGATCTGCCAGTTTCTGTCTAATGGAGGGATTTTTGCTCAGAGGAAGTCCATTTACTATGGTTCCCTTGGCAAACCCTACCAACTCATCGATGAGTCGTTGGGCGGCTGCAGCGAACACAACGCCCATGGTTCTCTCGAAACCCATGGCAATCATAATATAATACCAGCCGCGGTTCTCCTCTCCTATCAAGTTCCTTTTTGGGACGTGCACATTGTCGAAGAATACCTCGTTGAAAAAGAGATGACCGGCCATGTTTAACAGGGGGCGTACGGTGATTCCCGGTGTCTTCATATCGACAAGGAGGAGGCTGATGCCATGGTGCTTCTTGGGGGCATCGGGATCGGTCTTGACCAGCATCCAGCCCCAATCGGCAATATGAGCCGCGCTGGTCCATACCTTCTGCCCATTGATGATATATTCGTCTCCCTGTAGTACAGCACGGCACGTCACATTAGACATGTCCGATCCAGCCCCTGGCTCGCTATACATGGTGCACCACCATCTCTCCCCCGCGGCGAGTGGCGGAAGGTGTTCCCTCTTTTGCTCCTCATTACCCAGTATGAGAAGGGTTGGGCCAACCCACGTTATCCCGCCAACGCCCATGTCGATGCCTGGGACCTGGTGATAAGTTGCCTCCTCCTTAAAGATCATGTGCTCAATTGGAGAAGACTCTAGACCGCCATACTCTTTGGGCCAGTTCATTGCCAGCCATTTCTTGCCCCCTAGCTTCTTCGCTACCTGCTTGGTAAATTCAAAGTTCTGGGGATCAAACTCAGACTCCAGCGTTCCCCAATCCCCCGGCGTCGGTGGCAGCTCCTCCTTTATAAATCGTTGCACCTCCTGGCGAAAGGCTTCTTCCTCTGGGGTGAATTTAAAATCCATAATTATGCCCCTTTCAACACAAATATCTGTGTTTTTTCAATAAGTGTCGGCCTCAGCGAGTCTTCCCTTCAGATAATCGATGGCTGTTACGGGGGATGGATCAACATCATTCAATAGGGCTAAGTAATAGCTAACATAATCACCAAGAATGACCGCGCTCATCATCTGGATCAAGGGGCTCTTGCCCTTAGCCTCCACCAACTCATAAGTTACCCCGGCATCTTTCAGAAGTTCACCGGTGGCCTCAATTCGTGATAGTATACGCGGAAAAAGGGAAGAAGAATATAGCATGACCACAAAGGTCTTTTCATTAAGCCATGAGGGGAACCTATAGCCAACTACTGCATTATGATTCAGCTCGGGGAAGTATTCAGCGAAAGCCCAGACCTTGCTACACTCATTGAGTTGGGTCTTCCAGCGGTAGGCAACCTTAGAGAGTGTACCTGCCCCATA
>RCNB010002173.1_pt1 | contig 17152 bp, 11 predicted proteins | sample 2041321 | NCBI WGS metagenome assembly RCNB01 (sample SAMN09708232, study PRJNA481090) | Marine sediment metagenome, whole genome shotgun sequencing project. | reverse complement strand
AATATCCAATGCACATTTGCAAATGTTTCAACATTTGAAAGTACTGTAGGTTTTCCATATAAACCATATTGAGTCGGGTAAGGTGGGCGCACACGCACTTCCGGACGTAAACCTTCTATAGAATTTAATAGAGCGGTTTCTTCTCCACAGATATAAGCACCTTGTCCCCTAATAATTTTAAATCGAAAGCCATTTAAGAGGTTTAATTCTTTAAGTTCTTGTATAGCAGCAGTTACTTTTCGGATAGAATCAGGATATTCTCCGCGAATATAAAGTACGCCAGTATCAGCTCCAACGGTAATTCCTGTCATTAGCATACCGAATAAAACCTTATGAGCTTGATGTTCCATCAGATACATGTCAGAATAAGCTCCAGGATCACCTTCATCTGCATTACATACTATATATTTTTGATCTGATTTTTCATTAATAACGCCATTTAATTTAAAATAAAATGGAAATCCTGCGCCGCCTCGACCGCGTAAATTCGATGTCTTAAGTTCATTAATTACGTGTTGAGGTTTATCGCTAAATCTATCTACTAAAGCATAGAAATCAACTACATTGTCAATTTTAGAAGTTAAAATTGGTGTTGAATTGCAATCAATATGATATGCATTTTCTTGATAGTCTTTACTTTTAATTATCTCTTGTAATTCTTCTGTTGAGTTTGAAGAATAGGTTTTGTCATCATACATAAAGGCATTGTTTTGATGACAGTGTCCTAAGCAAGGTACATGGCCAATTGTATCAGCGTCAATAATACTTTCAAGACTTTTACTTAGTTTTTGCTGCGTTCCAGCAACCAAACAGGCAGTTCCATTACAAACATGAACGACATTGTTTATGTTTTTTGGACTTAAAAAATCATAAAATGAAGAAGTTCCAAAAACTACTGAATCATCAATCATAAATCGTTCTGCTAACTCGTGAAATTCTTCCTGATTCGCTGGCTTTTTGGCCAATTCAGCAATATTTTCAAAGAGATTATCATCTAAGCCTTTCCTATAAGAAAGCGAACGGATATTTTTATTTGCCATTATTGTTAATTAGTCGGACTAAAATACTAAAATTTAATAAGAAGTTCTGTTAAACTTTAGTACATATAATGACGATATATTTGTTATCAATATTGGTTGTAAAAAAAAGATAATCATCTCCACCATCTTTCAACTTTGTTTTTTTACGGATTTGTACCACTGTTTCGGGGAAGTTTCGGGTCGTGATATTGGCTTTTTTAGACGGAATTAATGTGCTGAGTTCTTTCTTATTGTATGGGATACAATGTTGTATTTTAAATCGCCTTCCAGGAAACCCGATTAACTCATTTGAAGTGTATAGATGACTATTTTGTTGTAATTTAGAAATAGGAAGTTTCGCTAACTGATCAAATAATCCCGCTTTTAAAATCGCAGCGTTGGGCTCATAGAGATAGGTTTTTGGTAAAGAAAATTCAGCTGAGGTTAATTCTTTGTAAATGGCATCAAAATGTTGATTAACGCCTGAAGTTATATTTATTGTTTTTATGCTAATTTTTGATGCATATGACTTTTCTAACACAAATAATAGTTCTTTTACTTCATTTTCTATAGCTACAACATGTACTTCTTTTACATGATTTAGTTCATTAATAGCGCTCGTAATGTCGAGCATTGGCGATGTTTTGATCAATACATTATTTGTGTGTTCAAATAAGATTTCCAAATTTTCTGGTACATTAGGTAAACAATCTGCTAATAAAAAAACTTTACCTTTTAGTTCATTGCGCCTTGACGGATCAATATATATCCAATCGAAAGGTTCTTTATGTAATTTTAGATAGGCGAATCCATCTACTGCTTTGGTATGAATATTCGAAATTTTAAGGACGTGGTAGTTGTGTTTGACAGTCTCAGATAGATCTGTATGTATCTCACAATGTGTAACGGTTTTAAATCGCTTAGAAAAATAAAACGCATCAACGCCAAAACCACCAGTAAGGTCAATGATTGTATTGCCTGAAATTAAATTTGATTTGTATAGCGCTGCAGTTTCTGAGGAGGTTTGCTCAATATTTAGTTTATTACTGTAGTATATATCTTTTGTCTTAAACCAAGTGGGTAACTTTTTTTTACTCCTTTTTTTAGCCTCTATTTGCGCAACTAGTTCTTGAATGGTGACTTTTTCAAACGGACTACCTTTAAAAAGTAGTTTTGAAACATCTGAATCTAGATGTTTTTTGATGAAGCCTTGGACTTCGGGGTCTAAAATGGATGCATTTTGCTTGAGACTATTCACTGCGCTTAAAATGACATTATAAATTTTTAGTAAGTGATTTTACAATCTTATTATCTGCCAAAAATTCTTTTAAAATCACTTTGAGTGCTGTGTAGCTTGGTACTGCTAAAATCATACCTGTAACTCCAAATAATAAGCCTCCAATAATAATGATTAAAAAAATTTCTAATGGGTGCGATTTAACACTTTTAGAAAAAATAAAGGGTTGACTAAAAAAGTTATCTATCAATTGCGCGATGATATAACCGAACATTACGTACGTAGTTTTTGGCAAAATGACTGATTGAAAATCTTGTTCTAGATAACTGGTCATTGTCAATATAAGCATCAAAGTACCACCAATCAAAGGGCCTACATATGGAATCAAATTAAGTAATGCACATAAAAAAGCAATTACAATAGCATTATCAACGCCAAAAATGAGTAAAATAATGGTGTATAACACAAATAAAATAGTGATCTGAGTCATCAATCCAATAAAATAACGTGAGAGTAAATCTTCAATTTTCTCTAAGGAAGCGGTGAAACGCCCTTCCGTTTTATCAGGTACGATTACCATGAAGCCATTGCGTAATAAATGGCTGTCTTTCATGAAAAAGAAGACAATAAAAAGTACAGAAAATAGACCAATGCTCAAGCTTCCTACGGCGCCAATAACATCATTCAATAAATTTGGGATTGCTTTAAAGTTGGAAAATATATCAAACGTTTTTAGTTGTTCTAAGATATTGATGCCATGCGTGGCGAAATAATCATTTGCTTGACTAATGAGGTTTTGAATATTATATTCTAATTGATTTATATCTAGCAATGACAAGTTTTGACCTTGCTTTATAATCAAGGGAATAAACATAGAGATCAATCCAAAAAGCATCCCTAAAAACAGCCCCATTGTTGAAACGACAGCTAAGGTATTTGGAAATTTTAATTTATGTTTTAAAAAACGAATAATGGGTCGACCAATTAAAGACAATACCGCAGCAATTACGATATAAACAATAACAGACCTTATTTCAAATAAGAAATATAAAAAGAGGCCAATACCCAAAATAATGCCTATTGCTCTTAAGATACCGTTGGCTATGATTTTTGATTTCATAGCGGTAAATATATAAAAATATTAAGGACATTATACGCTTAAAATTCACTTGTAAAGTGTAATGACAGTGGGATGAGTATTTCAAATATCATTGATTTGTTATTTTTATTTCCAACTCTTAGAAAGGAATCACATAAATTTTTACCAGTAATATGAGTCAAATCGAAATAACTTAATGTGATTGTTTCCTGTTTAAAAAATTATTAGAATGTTTTTGATACCTTTAGTGGGTTAAAGAAACCAACTAACACTTCAATAACTACCCTCGAATGAAAACCTTTATAAAATTCTCATTGGTATTAATTAGCCTAATACCATTATCTACCCTTGCACTTATTCAACAAGAAACAAAATTGATGTCTCAACCAGCGCTAAGTGATACACATATTGCTTTTATATATGCTGAAGACTTGTGGATCGCTAATAAAGATGGTTCAAACCCAAGACGATTGACAATTGATGAAGGTATAGAGTCTAATCCTATCTTTTCACCCGATGGTTCTTTAATAGCTTTTAATGCACAATATGACGGTAATTCTGATGTATTTATTATGCCAGTAACCGGGGGCGTTCCTAAAAGACTCACATGGCATCCATATAATGATTCTGTAAGAGATTTTTCCGCTGATGGAAAATCAGTACTGTTTTTATCTCAGCGAAATACACATACGAATAGATATGCGCAATTACACACTATTTCAATCAATGGCGGAGCTACAACACAATTGCCAATTCCTCATGCTTTTTGGGCAAGCTATTCTGAAAATAATGCGTCTATAGCTTACACAACACTTTCTGATGCTTTTACGCAATGGAAGCATTATAGAGGTGGACGTGCGTCACGTATTTGGGTATATGATACAAAAACGCATAAAGTAGTAGAAATTCCTAAACCTGCCGGTGGTAGTAATGATTCGCAGCCACAATGGATGGGAGATTATGTGTATTTCAAGAGTGACCGAGATGGAGAGTTTAATTTATATCGCTATAGTACTAGCTCAAAAGATGTTGAAAAATTAACTGATTACAAAGATTTCCCTGTTGAGAATCTATATGCACATAAAGGTTTTGTAGTTTTCGAACAAGCTGGAGAATTACATCTATATAACGTACAAGAAAATACTTCAAAACGCATATCTCTTACTATTAAAACCGATCTTTTAGAGTTGCGAGAACGTTTTGTATCTGGAAAACAGTATGTACGCTCCGCAACAGTTTCACCCTCAGGAGCTCGTGTTGTTGTCGATTTTAGAGGTGATGTAGTCACAGTACCTGCTAAAAAAGGGGATACTAAAAATCAAACAGAAACTACGGGTGTGCATGAAAAATTTCCGTCTTGGTCTCCAGATGGTAAATCAATTGCATATTTTTCTGATGCCACCGGCGAATATGCGTTACATATACAAAATAACAGTACAAAGACTACTCAGAAGCTACCTTTAAAAGGGGCAGGTTTCTATGCAAATATCCATTGGTCTCCAGACAATAAGAAAGTAGCATATGTGGATAATGGGCGTCATCTATTTGTAACAGATGTCTTGTCAAAAAAGACAATAGAAATTGCTCAAGATGTACTATTTACACCAGGAGATATCCGCGACCTCTTTGGTAGTTGGTCTCATGATTCTAATTGGATTTCATATACAATTATTACCGAAACTAATTTTCAACAAGCTTATCTATATTCCATATCAGAAAAAAAGTCATACCAATTAACGGATGGTTTATCTAATGTTTCTGAACCTGTTTTTGATCCTAGCGGTAAATATGTATATATGCTGGCCTCTACAGATGCAGGGCCTTTAGTGAATTGGTTTGATCAATCGAATATTGATAAAGAGTTAACACATTCTATCTATCTAGTAACACTTCGAAATGATATAAAATCTCCTTTAACAAAAGAAAATGATGAAGAGAGAGTAGCACCTCCTAAGGTAGAAACCAAAGACAAAAATAAGCAGGATGCTAAGGTCGAAAATTTAAAAATTGACTGGGATGGTATACAGCAACGGATTATAAGCTTACCTATAGAACCAGGTGTCTATAGCCGTTTAAATTCACCTAAAGAAGGTGAACTTTATTATATAGCGTCATCTTTTCATTCAAGAGTTTCTAAACTTAATAAGTTTGAATTTAAAACCAGAAAATCGGAAGAACTTTTCGCTGCTAGTACTTTTCAAATTGCTGCTGGAGGTAAAAAGATGTTATATCTGAATCAGCGATCTTGGTATATATCTGAGCTCGGTAAAAAATCAAAGGAAGGACCTATCAACCTTGATGCAATCAGTATAAAAATTAATCCAAAAGATGAATGGACTAGTATTTTTAATGAAGCTTGGCGTGTAAATCGTGACTATTTTTATGATCCTGGTATGCATGGTGTAGATTGGGAAGCTATGAAAGGAAAGTATAAGCCTTTTTTACAGCATGTATCATGCAGAAGCGATTTATATAGAGTTATGCAATGGATGTTTAGTGAGTTGTCTGTAGGCCACCATCGCTTTTCAAGTCGTGGTGATCGTATGAACAACCCTCAACGTATTACAGGTGGTTTATTAGGTGCAAATTATAAAGTAAAGAATAACAGATATCAAATAGCAAAGATTTTTGGTGGATTGAATTGGACACCCGATTTGCGTTCACCTTTGACTGAACCTGGTATCGATGTAAACGAAGGAGATTATATCATTTCTGTAAATGGTAAAAATGTTAAAGGAACAGATAACCTTTACAGTTTCTTTGAAAATACGGCGAATAAAATTGTTGAATTGATTGTTAGTGAAAATGCCAATGGTGCAGATTCCCGAACTGTTGATGTAACTCCTTTAACGACAGAATGGGCAATCAGAAATAGGGATTGGGTAGAAGGTAATATGAAAAAGGTAGAAAAGGCGACTAATGGTCAAGTAGCCTATGTCTATGTTCCAAACACTACAACCGCTGGTTTTGAATATTTTAAGCGTTATTTCTATCCGCAAGCAACTAAAAAAGCAATAATTATAGATGAACGTTATAATGGAGGTGGTTCTCTGGCTGATTATTATATTGATATCTTAAAAAGACCAGAACAATCCTATTGGAATTTTAGATACGGGCAAGATTTAAAGGCTCCGAGTGCATCTATACAAGGTCCTAAGGTGATGATTGCAGATGAAATGGCAGGCTCTGGAGGTGATTACTTACCATGGATGTTTAAAAAATTCAAACTAGGCCCTGTGGTTGGAAAACGCACTTGGGGAGGTTTGGTAGGTGTATTAGGCTATCCAGAATTTATTGATGGAGGTATTGTAACTGCTCCTAACGTTGCATTTTATAGTGATAAAGGATTTAGAGTCGAAAATGAGGGTGTTGCTCCAGATATAGAAGTTGAACAATGGCCAGAATTAGTAATTAAAGGACATGACCCTCAATTAGAAAAAGCGATAGAAATTGCCTTAAAAGGCTTGAAAGAAAATCCTCCTAAAGTAATGAAGCGACCGGCATATCCAAATAAAACGAAAAATTAAAATAATAACTTATAAAAAAACAACCCTTACTAATCTTGTTGCTCTTAAGCTTTATCGTGAATAGGATGATCGCACAAGAACAAAAATAGGATGATCCATCGAGATGGACTCCTGAAGAGATCATCAATACCGAACTAATAACATTTGAGACTTAAATTATGATTAAAATAAAACAATATGATCGACAATTGATCAACACACAAATTGCAATTATTCTATTTTTTATGGGGCTTAGTAGTTTACATCCTCAAGGCACGCAATTATTGAGACAGCCAGATATAAGTGATACTCATGTGACTTATACTTATGGAAGTGATATTTGGGTTTCTAAACTAAATTCTAAAGAAGCGAAACGTATAACCAGTACAGCCGCGGTAGAATCGAACCCGTATTTTTCGCCCGATGGTAAATGGATTGCATTTTCATCGAATAGAGCAGGTACAAATGCAGTCTATGTTGTGGCAACCGAAGGAGGAGATGCGAAGCGATTAACATGGCATCCTAATGGGGCTCAAGTTCGAGGTTGGACAAACGATGGGAAACATATTTTATACGCTAGTACAAGAGAGACTGCACCGAGACCTTATAATCGGTTATGGACAATTTCTACAGAGGGAGGTGCCTCACAATTAGTAGCTACTCAATGGGGGTTTGATGGCTCCTTTTCACCGAATGGAAAACAACTGGTTATCGATAAAATGAGTCGTTGGGATGGTGAATGGCGTGCCTATAGAGGGGGGCAAAATACACCCTTAATATTGTTAGATATCGCCACATCAAAAGAGGAATTATTACCCAATGAGAGTACGACGGATATTCAACCGTTATGGATAGGGGATTTGATATATTTTCTGTCTGACAGAGATTTAGTGGCTAATATCTGGTCATATAATACCAAGACAAAAGAATTAGTTCAGTTAACTAATTTTAAAGGTTCCGACATTAAATGGTTAGCAGGGCATAAAAATTCTTTAGCCTATGAACGTGATGGGTATATACATATAATGGAGGTCTCCAATGGAGTTGCAAAACAACTAGAAATTAATGTTATCGGTGATTTTCCATGGGCCGCAACTAAATGGGAAGATGTGAGTTCATCGGCCAAATCGGCATCATTGTCGCCAAATGGTAAGCGTGCAATCATGGAATCTCGGGGAGAAATATTTACGATACCCGTTGAATTTGGGGATGCTAGAAATATTACAACAAGTTCAGGGGCAGCAGACAGAGCACCTATCTGGTCACCAAAAGGAGATCAATTGGCTTGGTTTTCTGATACTGATGGTAAGGGATATGCCTTAATGCTTTCTTCACAAGATGGTATGTCAACACCGCAACGTATCGAAATAGGTGAATCAAAAATGGCTTGGAACCCATCATGGTCTCCAGATGCTAGTCATATAGCTTTTGTTGATGATGATGTAAGATTGAGAGTGGTGAATTTAAAGACAAAAGCAATTAAAACAATTGATGTTGGGGGCATTAATATTGAAAGAGGTTCTATAGATATGAATTGGTCACCTGATTCTAATTGGATCGCATATGCGAAATCTGGAAGTAATAATTTTAGACAAATATTTATATGGTCTTTAAATGATAATGTGACGAAACCCATCACAGATAATTTTGCAGATTCCTTTTCTCCTTCATGGGATTTAAATCATAAACAATTTTATTTTTTGGCAAGTACTGAAGTTGCTCTAGGTTCTGGATGGGCAAATACAAGTGCTATGACATCCGATCCTAAATATGGCGCTTATATTGTGAATTTATCAAAAAATGATGATTCTCCTTTCAAACCTAAAAGTGATGAAGAAACAATAAAAAAAGAGGATGCTGAGGAGCCTGACACTACTAAAAAAGGGAAGAAAAAAGGAAAAGATGATGCGAAGAAAACCGCGCCCAAAAAAGTGGTAAAGATAGATTTTGAAGGCTTGAACAGACGTACATTAGCGATGCCAGTGCCTGTTCGAAATTATCGATTTGTAGCAGCAGGTATGGAAGGTTCTGTGTTTATTGCAGAGAGTGTTCCAAATAGCAGGGGCGTTTCTCTAAAGAAATTTACCTTAAAAGAACAAAAGACGAAAGATTTTCTTTCTGAAGCAAGTTCTGTTTCTGTAACCAGTAATGGTAAGCATATGCTGGCACGAGTAAAGGGACAATGGAAAGTAATTGAGACCAAAGGAGCGAGTGGAGAAAAAGGAAAATCATTAAAGGTAAATCTCCAAACTAAGTTGGACCGTTCTGCCGAATGGAAACAAATGTTTGAAGAAGCTTGGCGATATGAACGCGATTATTTTTATGACCCAAATATGCATGGTAGAGATTGGAATGTAGTGTATAAAAGATATGCACCCTTGGTTCCTTTTATAAAACATAGAGCTGATCTTACCTATATTTTAGATCAAGTAAATGGAGAGCTTTCTGTAGGACATAGTTTTGTTTTTGGTGGAGATTTTCCTAAAGTAGAGCGTTCTCAAGTTGGAATGTTAGGGGCAGATTTAGTTGTCGATAATAATCGTTGGAAAATACAACGTATTTACACCACTGAAAGTTGGAATCCTGGATTGTCAGGCCCGTTAGATGCGCCTGGATTAAAGATAAAACAAGGACATTATCTTGTTGGTATTAACGGTAAAGAGCTTACTGCTTCTGATAATTTATATGAGCATCTAGATGGTACTTCTGGAAAGCAAACTGTATTACATATAAATAGCAAAGCTAACTTTGAAGGATCGTGGAAGGAAATTGTAAAACCTATTGGAAGTGAAAATTCATTAAGACAGCGTACTTGGGTAGAAGACAATAGAAGAATAGTAGATAAATTATCTAATGGAAGATTGGGGTATGTTTGGGTACCAAATACTGGTGGTCCTGGTTTTGTATCTTTTAATAGATATTATTTCGCGCAACAAGATAAAGAAGGAGCTGTTATTGATGAGCGTTTTAATGGTGGAGGTTTATTAGATGATTATATGGTAGACTTAATGACACGTAGCTTAAGAGCTAGTCTTACAAATGAAGTGCCTAACGGAAAACCAATGCGACTACCAGCAGGTATTTTAGGACCAAAAGTATTATTGATTAATGAGCTTGCAGGTTCAGGTGGAGATTTCTTTCCTTGGGTATTTAGACAACAAAACGCCGGAAAACTGATTGGAATGCGTACTTGGGGAGGCTTGGTAAAATCTTCAGTGCACTATAGTTTGATAGATGGGGGAGCGTTAACTTCACCAGATAATGCTGTTTTTGATCCGATTAATAATAAATGGATTGCAGAAAATGAAGGTGTAGCTCCAGATATTGAAGTTCGACAAGATGCGATTTCATTATCAACGGGCAAAGACCCTCAGTTGGAAAGAGCAGTGGCAGAATTATTAAAATTAATTGGAGTCAAAAAAGAAATTACACCACCTAAATTCTCGAAGCCAGCTACAGGTAATAAAGAGTAGTGAAAATAAAATGAAGAGCGAGCATAGTTGTATTAGATATAGAATTATTCTTGCTTTTCTTTAAAATTTTAATAGAAGTGTAAAACGAAGAGACAGCCTACATTTCGCATCTATTTTTTCATCACTGAGAACACATCGATTGATTTTATGACATGTATAACTTAAGGGCAGTATTATAAAATACTTGAGCAGGTTATAAGGCTAAAATTCACTTGTGAAGTGTAGTTTTACTGTTGGGTATTTGCTTTGTGTCATTTGTATGGTAAACGATGAGTCTGCTAAAAACACCAATTGCCCTTGTTTGTCTTTCGCTAGATACCGTTGTTTTACGCGTTTAAAATCTGCAAACTCTGCATTTTTAGGGTCTTCAGGTTCCACCCAACACACTTTATGCATGGGTAAATTTTCGTAAGTACATTTTGCTCCATACTCATGTTCCAAACGATATTGAATAACTTCGTATTGTAAGGCACCAACGGTTCCAATTACTTTTCTGCCATTCAATTCTAAGGTAAATAGTTGTGCTACCCCTTCATCCATCAATTGGTCTAATCCTTTATACAATTGTTTGGCTTTCATCGGATCAGCATTGTTGACGTATCTAAAATGCTCAGGTGAAAAACTCGGAATTCCTTTAAAGTTGAGGTTCTCGCCTTCGGTGAGTGTATCACCAATTTTAAAGTTACCTGTATCATGCAAACCTACAATGTCACCAGGAAAGGATTCGTCAACAATCTCTTTTTTCTCGGCAAAGAAAGCGTTCGGACTCGAGAATTTTAATTTTTTATTGTGACGTACATGTAAATATGGTGCATTACGCTTAAATGTACCTGAAACAATTTTTATAAAAGCTAAGCGATCACGGTGCTTCGGATCCATATTCGCATGAATTTTAAATACAAATCCAGCAAGTTTAGTTTCTTTAGAATCGACAAGGCGTTCTTCTGCCATTTTCGGTTGTGGTGGAGGCGCAATTTCAATAAAGCAATCAAGCAATTCTTTTACACCAAAATTATTCAAGGCTGAGCCGAAAAATACCGGTTGTAACTTTCCTGCTAAGTATGCCTCTTGATTGAATGGAGGATACACTTCGCGTACTAATTCTAATTCTTCCCGTAGTAGGTTGGCAGAGTCTTCCCCGATAATCGTGTCAAGTTCTGGGTTTGCAATATCGTCAAATTCAATACCTTCAGAAACAATTTGCTTCTTGTCGCCTGAAAATAGATTTAACTTCTTTTCCCAAATGTCATAAATACCTTTGAAATCATAGCCCATCCCTATTGGAAAGCTTAAAGGTGTTACTTTCAAGCCTAATTTTTGTTCTACTTCGTCTAATAAGTCAAACGCATCTTTTCCTTCACGGTCTAACTTATTGATAAAAACAATGATGGGTATATTACGCATTCTACATACTTCTACCAGTTTTTCAGTCTGCTCTTCGACACCTTTTGCTACGTCAATTACTACAATAACACTGTCGACGGCAGTCAATGTTCTAAACGTATCTTCTGCAAAATCTTTATGTCCAGGAGTATCAAGAATATTTATTTTTTTGTCTTTGTAAATAAAGGCTAAAACAGAGGTAGCCACCGAAATTCCACGCTGACGCTCAATTTCCATAAAATCGGAGGTAGCGCCTTTTTTTATCTTATTATTTTTTACAGCACCAGCTTCTTGGATAGCAGTAATAACTTTTCCGTCAGCGTTGTTTTACCGGCATCAGGGTGTGATATGATTCCGAAAGTTCGTCTGCGTTGTATTTCGTCTAAAAAAGCCATGAAATGTAATTAGGAGGGCAAAGATACTATTTTGAAAAAATAATCGTCAATAAACAAGTATCAAATAATCACTAAATATAGCAGGAATCAAATTTTAAAATAAGTCGTCTTTTTGAACAACGTGAAGAATCTCATTTAAATAGACACTGATGATGCTATTCAAGAATAGTAAATTTAAAACAAACATCAATAATTGGCCACTCATCATTACCAACTTTAAGTTTTGCAATTTTTTCTAAAGTGTCAAAACCACTTGTAATTTCACCAAAAACGGTATGTTCTCCGTCAAGATGAAACCCGCCATTCTTGTCTTGTATAAAATAAAATTCGAAAGGGGTAGAGCGTTTGTTCGGATTATTATCCCAATCTCTTGCTGCTGCTAAGGCTCCATATTTATGTTTGCGATTTTTTCTAAATTCAGAAGGAACAGAATAACTTTTATATTTACTTCTATATCTACGTGTTTTTGGGTCTTCTGAATTTCCACCCTGTACCACAAAATCTTCAACGATTCTATGTACACAAGTAGTACTAAAGTATCCTGTTTTTGTTAAAAAAATAAAGCTCGCTCTATGTAAAGGAGTATTCCGATAAAGTCTAATTTTTATGTTTCCTAGTCGCGTTTCTATAAGAATTACGGTTTCTGGATTTTCCTTTCCATATGCAGTTAAAAAAGCAACTGTATTTCTCCTGTTTATGGTGTCTAAATCTCTAGTGTTCTTTGTTTTTACTGTTTTGACAGGAACCTTAATAGCAGAGTTCTGCTCTATTACCTCATTCGTAGAAGGGGTCGGGGTATTTTTACAAGAAGTAAAGAATAATATAAAAAATAATAAAATGAACGCTTTAGACATAGACTATTTGTATTTCACAAATATAAAAGTATTCATATAAATCTTTGTATTTTTGATATCTTATTAAAAGTGGTAAAATGTTTAGAATTTTAATCTGTATTTCTTTTGTTTTCTTTCTATTTTCTTGTGCTGAGCAAAAAACGAATAAGAAAGAAAATATTGTTCATTTAATTCAATCTCCGGCATCAGTAAATAGTGCGCAACCGTTTTTATTTTCTGATAGTAGAACCTTGCTTTCATGGATTGAAAATAAAGATGATTCATTGTATACATTGAAATATGCTGAATTTAAAGATGAACAATGGGGTGACACAAGAACAATAACATCTGGTACCAATTGGTTTGTAAATTGGGCCGATTTTCCGGCAATAGCCGAACAAAACGGAACGTTATTGAGTCACTTTTTGCAAATGTCAGCTGAAGGTACCTATACCTACGATATTCGAATGAAGTTGGCTAATGAAATTACCAATACTTGGAAAGACGATTTTGTGTTGCATGATGATGATACCAAATCAGAACATGGTTTTGTGACATTGGTACCCTATAAAGAAGATACTTTTTTTGTAACATGGCTTGACGGAAGAAATACAGCGGGTGGACACAATTCCGGCGGCACTGGAGCTATGACCTTGCGTGCCTCAGAAATCACTTCTAAAGGAAAAAAAATAAATGAAGTTGAATTAGATAAAAAAACGTGCGACTGTTGTCAAACAAGTGCAACCATAACCAAGAATGGGCCTATCGTTGTTTATAGAGATCGATCGGATGACGAAATTAGAGATATTTATATTACACGAAAAACTGATAGTGTCTGGTCAAAGCCAAAAGCAATTCATAATGATAATTGGAAAATTACCGGCTGTCCTGTAAATGGTCCTAAAGCGGTAGCAATTGATGATTTTTTGGCAGTAGCATGGTATACGGGTGCTAATGAAATACCTAAAGTGCAAGTGATTTTTTCTAAAGATGGGGGTGAAACATTTGACGAACCCATTGTAATTGATGAAACATTCACCATGGGTAGAGTCGATATTGCAACAATTGATGATGAGCATGTTTTGGTGAGTTGGGTTGCCTTAGATGAATCTAAGACAGTTATTAAAACATTGAAAGTAAGTGTTTTGGGGGAGAAAGGAGTACCTATTGTTGTTGCTGAATTAGACCCTTCTAGAGCAAGCGGATTTCCACAATTGGAAGTTGTAAATGATAAGGCACTGTTTGCATGGACGACTATAGTCAATGATAAAACTCTCGTTAAAACCGCGACCATTTCATTAACAGATTTTTAGCTCTTTAGATTAAAAAGTAACAAACTTTAATTTGTAAATTGCGACTTTTATTTATGGCAGAAGAACATGTAATTTTAGTAAACGAAAAGGATGAGCAAATTGGTTTAATGCCAAAGTTAGAAGCTCATAAAAAGGCAGTATTACACCGTGCTTTTTCGGTATTTGTTTTAAATAAAAAAGGTGAATTGATGTTGCAACAACGTGCAGCTCATAAATACCATTCGCCTTTGCTATGGACAAATACTTGCTGCAGCCACCAACGTGACGGAGAATCTAATTTAAATGCCGGTAAAAGACGCTTGTTAGAAGAAATGGGGTTCGTTTGTGAATTGAAAGAAGTATTTTCATTCATTTATAAAGCACCTTTTGATAATGGTTTGACGGAGCATGAACTAGATCATGTGATGGTAGGAGAATTTCAGGAAGATCCCAGTATAAATGAAGAAGAAGTGAATGACTTCAAATGGATGAGCTTAGAAGACGTTAAAGAAGACATGCAAATACGGCCTGAAAGCTATACTGAATGGTTTAAAATCATTTTCAAACAATTCTATAATCACCTAAAAACAGCGACAATATAATGGTTACAGTAAGTCGAAAAGCACATTTTAATGCCGCACATCGTTTATTTAGAGCGGATTGGTCTGATGAAAAGAATAAGGCAGTATTTGGTAAATGCAGCAATCCGAATTTCCATGGACATAATTATGAATTGATTGTTTCGGTTACTGGTAAAGTTGACCCTGAAACTGGCTTTGTGATCGACGTGAAAGTATTAAAAGATTTGATTAAAAGTGAAATAGAAGAAGCTTTTGATCATAAAAATCTGAATATTGAAGTTGCTGATTTTAATGAGTTGAATCCAACAGCTGAAAATATAGCTATTGTAATTTGGAACAAATTACGTCCACATATCGATGCTTCCAATGCATTTTCAGTAACATTATATGAAACACCACGTAATTTTGTGAGCTATAGCGGTGCATAAAATTATTTTTTTGGTCTTCTTTTATTTTTAGTAATTGACATTACTATACTCTGAGACTGTATAGTCGGATGTATTAGGTCAGAGTTTATTTTTTCAGATATACCAATTGCTTCATAAAGCAATTTTTTAACTTCCTTTTTCGGAAATGTTTCATAATCATGAACAGAAATATGCCGAATCATTGTACCTTTTCCGTAGAGTTTAATTGCTGGTCTGCTGAGTTCCACGCCGCGATTAAATCCCACATTGACATGTTTTTCATAAATTGCAATATGACAAAAGGCATCCTTGAGTTTATCTGACTTAGAATATGCTATCGCTACGGCATTATAATTATCCCATATCAATTCATTACATGTGGGGGCGGTATCAACGATAAAAGCGCGTAATTTTAAGGCTAATTGTTGAATGTGAAGGTCATATGGTTTTAGAAAGATTTGTATATTAGAATTGATAACCATAGTTAATAAATCTTAATAATCAAAGGTAAACATATTTTAGCATCACTAATAAAATGATGATATTTGTACGTAATAAAGCTAAGAATTTATGAGTTTAAAAATTGGGGATAAGGTTCCTTCATTTACCTTAAAAGATCAAGGAAGTAACGCTTTTAATATTGATACACTCATTGGAAAAAAGGCACTGGTTATTTTCTTTTATCCAAAAGACTTTACACCAGGTTGTATTAAAGAAGTATGCAGCTTTAGAGATCAATATGAAGATTTTACAGATTTAGGTGCCGAAGTGATTGGGATTAGCGGTGACGGAGAAGATTCTCATGATAAATTTGCAAAAAAATACAATTTACCCTTCGTTTTGTTATCTGATTCAAATAAAAAAATACGAAATCTCTTTGGGGTAAAAAGTTCATTGTTAGGTTTATTACCTGGTAGAGTAACATACGTAGTTAATAAAAATGGAATCATCCAGTTAATATTTGAAAATCAATTTGGAGCTGAAAAGCATATTGAAGAATCGTTGGCTATTTTAAAAGAGGAAGAATAATGAGTTTAGATTACCCTATTAAGTTTATACCAATTTTGAAAGAAAAAATTTGGGGAGGCGAAAAATTAATGACCCTTTTAAATAAGGAATCTAAAAAGAAGAATATAGGAGAGAGCTGGGAAATTTCTGATATTAAAGGTGAAATGTCTGTCGTTGCTAACGGTAGCCTAAAAGGAAAGTCTCTTCAAGATTTAATGGTGGGCTTTAGAAGTGATTTATTAGGAAAAAAAGTATTTAATAAGTTTAGCTATAATTTTCCGCTACTGATAAAGTTCATAGATGCGAAAGAAGCTTTGAGTATTCAATTACACCCGCATGATGCACTGGCCCAAAAGCGTCATAGTTCATTTGGAAAAACAGAAATGTGGTATGTGGTACAAGCAGATAAAGGAGCTAATCTTATCGTTGGATTTAAAAATAATAGTGAGAAAGAAACCTACCTCAAGCACCTCAAAAATAAATCATTACTCGACATATTAAATGTAGATAAGGTTAAAAAGGGAGACGTCTATTTTATACCTACAGGTAGAGTACACGCTATTGGGGCTGGAGTGATGTTAGCTGAAATCCAACAGACAAGTGATATTACATATCGAGTCTATGATTGGGATCGACAGGATCAATTTGGTAATTATAGAGACTTGCACACCGATGAGGCAATAGACGCCATAGATTATAACGCACTGTCAGACTATAAAACAGCGTATACAAAGGAAAATAATACGACTTCTGACTTGGTGGATTGCAAGTACTTTACAACGAATTATCTACCTGTATTGGCAAAAAAAATTACGAAAGATCACTCAGATAAAGATTCATTCGTCATTTATATGTGCGTACACGGTAGTGTTGAGTTCAACTGCAATGGTAAAAAAACAACGGTTTTGAAAGGAGAAAC
>RCNB010001110.1_pt1 | contig 17153 bp, 12 predicted proteins | sample 2041321 | NCBI WGS metagenome assembly RCNB01 (sample SAMN09708232, study PRJNA481090) | Marine sediment metagenome, whole genome shotgun sequencing project. | reverse complement strand
CCAACTTTATTACCATGACAGATGGTACCCCTGATTTTATAAAAGTATTTGAAGAAGATGGTTTCCAATATCGACCGGAAATTATCGCTGACAGGATAGGTAAAAGAACGAAAGCCATTCTTGTCAATTCACCCTCTAATCCCACCGGCAACCTGCTTGAGCCAGAAAGAATGAAAGAAATCAGTGCATTGAAACCCTACATCATTTCTGATGAGATTTACCATGGACTGGTTTATGAGGGAAAAGAACACTCCATCCTGGAATTTACGGATCGCTGTTTTGTCATTAATGGTTTCTCCAAGCTCTATGCCATGACAGGCTGGAGACTGGGCTATATTATTGTTCCCAAAGAGTTTATACGTCCCCTGCAAAAAATGCATCAGAACTTTTTCATTTCTGCAAATGCCTTTGTCCAGTGGGCTGGTGTTGCTGCTTTAAGATATGCTCAAAAAGACGTGGAACGTATGAGGAAAACCTTTGATGAGAGAAGGAAATTTATTATCCCACAATTAAGAGAACTCGGTTTCGGCATTACCGTTGAACCAACGGGTGCTTTTTATGTGTTGGCAAATGCAAAGAAGTTTTCTAAAGATTCGTTCAAATTTGCTTTTGAGATCCTTAAGGAGGCAAAGGTGGGAGTAACTCCCGGTATCGACTTTGGTAAAAATGCAGAAGGTTATCTCCGTTTTTCCTATGCCAATTCCCTTGAAAATATTAAGGAGGGGATGGAGAGGATAGACAGTTATATACGTCGCAAATTTAAATAACAGGAGATTTATTTTTTGGCGCAGAAGAAAGCAATATATAGATGCGAGTTACATGTTGCGGGTTGCATGTTAAAAGAAAATGATGTTGTTAAACCCGTAACACGAAACTCGTAACACGCAACGGTTGTATATGAAGCATGTTAATCGCATCCTCATCATTCATCAAGGCGCTATAGGCGATTTTATTTTAAGTCTTCCTGCCATTTCCTCTTTCAAAAACAGTTATCCTGATGCCTCTGTTGAGATCCGGGGTTACCTGCATATCCTTCAGTTAGTTGAAAAAAGATTCTATGCTGACAAGATTTCTTCTATCGATCAGAAAGGGATGGCACAGTTCTATAGTGAAAAAAGCGTATTGGATGCAAAGTTGATAGAACATTTTAAGCAATTTGATCTCATCATTATTTTTGGGCGAGAAGGATCGAAAACTCTTTTCCACAATCTTAAAAAGGTTAACGTAAAAGGGGTGTGTTTTATTGATACTTTTCCACATAACGACGAGGATGTGCATATTATTGACCATCAGTTATATCAGCTATCGCATTTAGGTTATAAAACACTCGATAAAGTTCCCAGGCTTTTTCCTGATGAAGAAGATGGTAAACGAGCTACAGAATTCTTTAATAAAAGGCGGCTTAATGATAATTCTCTTAAAGTTGCTATCCATATAGGCAGTGGGAGCAGGATGAAAGTGTGGCCAACTGGCCGTTTTGTTCAGCTGAGTGAGAAACTGATTAAGATGGATGGTGCTAAAATCATTTTGCCTATTGGACCTGCGGATGAAAAAATGGTACAAGAATATTTTGGCCTCATTGATTCCGAAGCCATCATTCCCATCGCAAATCTACCCTTAAACGAATTGGCTGCTATCCTCAAAAAGTGCGATGTTTATGTGGGGAATGATTCAGGTATCACCCATGTTGCTGCTGCAGTGGGAATACCTGTTGTGGCGCTCTTCGGTCCCACAGACCCGCAGGTTTGGGGTATGCGGGGGGATAATGTTTCAGTAATGTATAAAGGAGGGTTTACGTGTTCTCCCTGTTCAAGAGAGGAGATGAAAAGGTGTGTGAATAGGAGGTGCCTGGAAGAAATTTCTGTGGAAGAAGTTTACGGGAGGGTAACAAAGAAATTAGAAATTAAGGAATTCAGGGATTGAGGAATTAGTAAAAATACTGACAATTAGATTGGTGCAAGAGAATTCCATAATTTCTAAATCCCCCAATTCTTTTTTTGGATTTTGTGCTTTAAATCCACATTCCGAAATCTGAATTCTGCAATCGTTTTATCCAGTATTATGATCAAATGCTATTTTAGCTGCACCGATGATGCCAGCATGATCACCCAGCTTGGGTTGCACTATCTTAATGGGGTAGTATTTTGCTCGAATTGCCCTTCTTTCTATACCCTGGATAGTGGGTCTTAAAAGTAGATCGCCAGCCTTAGAAACCTGACCTCCAATGATAATCATTTCTAAGTCGAGTAGATTCAGAACATTTGCCAGGGAAATGGCTAAGTACCTGCCAGTCTCTTCAAAAATCTCTCGAGCCAGTCTGTCTCCCCTCTCCGCATGTTCATAAACGATAAGAGAAGTTAAAGGCTCTTCCTGCTTTTCAAAAAGATTTTTAAGAGAAGATTCTCTTCCTTCTTTAAGAGCTGTCTGAATTCGGTTAACAATTCCAGTGGCTGAAACGTAAGCCTCAAGACAACCTTTTCTTCCGCAGTTGCAGGGCAGCCCCTCCGGAAAGAGGGTAGTATGTCCTAGTTCTCCGGCGAGGTCATTACTGCCGTGCCATACTTTGCCATTCAGGATAAATCCTGACCCTAGCCCGGTTCCAAGTGTTATGCATAGAAGATTGTCTACCCCCTGTCCTGCTCCTACCCAGTGTTCGCCGATGGCTGCAGCATTAGCATCATTTTCCAAATAAACCGGAAGGTTGGTTAGCCTTTTCAGGATGTTGACAAGGGGAGTTTCTTTTGCTGTTGGCAGATTGGGTGAAAAGCGGATTACACCTGAATCAAGAGACAGAAACCCGGGAGCACCAAGGCCGATACCTGTAACATCTTCTGTTTTAACTTTTTGTTCATTAAGAAGCTGAATAATACTATCTGCCATATTTTCCAGGATTTGTACCATTTCTAGTTCAGCTTGGGTTGACTGCTTGCGGATGCCCTTTATTTCACCAGAAGAGTCTATTAAAGCTGTCCTGATATTCGTTCCACCTAAATCAATGCCGATAGCAAGTTCTTTATGCATAATTACCTTCTATGGTTAAACGATCCTGGATGCTAGATTCTGGATACTGGATTAGACAATTGCGGATTTCTGATTTCGGATTGCAGAATGAAAATCCAGAACCTTTTACCCTTGACTTTTCTTCGTGCGCTTTGTGGCGAAACTTATTTTAAAATGAAAGAGAGAATTATGGTCAAACTTCCCAGTGCCCAGCAATAAGGAGAAAAGAAATGGAAATGTCCTTTCTGAACCATTCTTATCAGTATTCTAAGACAGATATATCCTACTAAAGCAGCGGTCAAAGTGCCTGAGATCATATTTAGTAATTCACCTTCATGAAGCATGGGATTTTCCCACTCCAATATTATTGCTCCAAGGATAGCAGGGATAGAGAGGAGAAATGAGAAGCGAATCGCAACCATTTTTTTTAGTTTCCTAAACAACCCGAAGGCAATGGTAGCACCAGATCTTGAAATGCCAGGAGCGATAGATAAACCCTGAACAAAACCTATAATTATCGCATCCAGAATAGACATGTTAACTTTATCCTTATTTCCTTCTCCTGTCATTTTCGTCAGCCATAAAAATGTGCCGGTTATGATTAGCATGATACCCACCGCCAATAGCGAGTTAAAGAGAAGTCTAAAAACATCTCGCAAAAAGAAACCGAGCACTGCTGTGGGAATCAAACCAATTAAAATAAGGCCGGCAAATCTTGCCATGGCTTTGTCTTGATCATCCAGGGTATACTTTTTCCCTCTGATGAGGTACACCAAAAAACAGGATGTGCCTTTAAGCAGAGAAGATACTTCCTGCCTTAAGACAATCAGGATAGCCAGAAGAGTGCCAAAGTGAAGTGCCACATCAAAAAAAAGATCGGGCTCCTTCAGCCCAAAGAGGTTTTGAAAAATTACTAAATGGCCTGAGCTGCTTACAGGGAGGAACTCTGTTAATCCCTGAATAACACCCAATATCAACGCCTGTATTAAACTCATTTGTATAGAACCGATTTATTTATTTTTGTGCTCTAATTTTCTGGTCATTATTTATAATGGTTTGTCTAGCGAAAAGCAAAGTATTTTTTTTAAGATACAAACCTTGTCCTTTACCCCTAACCAATTTTTTTAAGACGTATAACGTTGGTTCCGAGAGCAACTTATTAAATGGGCAATGATAAAAGATGACGGGAAGGTTATCATGCTGGCAGGTTTGAAAGCCAGCAAACAAAAAGTGAAAACAAAGGTGACTGTATTTACCTGATCCTGAATTCTTTCATTTTGCTGAGCAGTGAGGGATGGCTAATCTCCAGAAGTTTCGCTGCCTGGGTACGATTACCTTTAGTCTTATCCAATGCTTTTTTGATTAATTGTTCTTCCATGATAAGGTGAATTCTTTTTATCGAATATTCATCATTCACCATCTCTTTTTCCCCGGGTGCCTTCAATTTGCGGATGTCTGGAGGGAGAGCTGATACTTCAATACAGCTCCCTTCCGAGAGGATCACAGCTCGTTCGATTGCGTTCTCTAATTCTCTGATATTACCCTGCCAATCATATTCCACCAGAATATTTAATGCAGCAGAAGAAATGTTTTTTGCCTTAAGGTGATGCTTTCCATTGTAGCGGTTAATGAAGTGATTGATCAGCAGCGGAATGTCTTCCCTTCTTTCTCGGAGAGGAGGAAGATCGATTTGTATAACATTGAGACGATAGAATAGATCTTCTCGAAAGCTATCTTTTCTTACCTCTTGACCCAGGTTCTTAGAAGTGGCTGCTATAATTCTGACATCCAGCTTGATTTGTTTGGTATCTCCAACCTTCCTTACTTCTCCTTCTTGAAGTGCCCTTAAGAGCTTGACCTGCAGATTAGATGGTAGCTCACCGATTTCATCAAGAAGAATGGTTCCCCCGTCAGCTTCCTCAAACAGGCCTTTTTTGTTTTGGTTAGCATCGGTGAAAGCACCTTTAACATAGCCAAACAACTCACTTTCCAGAAGATTCTCCGGAATAGCACCGCAATTGATGGCAATGAATGGTTTGCCACTCCTTTTGCTATCGTAGTGAATAGCCTTAGCAACCAATTCCTTGCCCGTGCCACTCTCTCCAATTATTAATACGGAGGTATCGTAATCTGAAATCTTATGGATGGTCTCAAAGATTTGTAACATCTTATCGTTTTTAGTTATTATATTTTCGAAACCGAATTCTTTTTTGATTTCTTTTTTGAGAAGAATATTTTCTTTTCTCAACCGTTCACGTTCTTCAGCTTTTTTTAAGGTTAAAATGATTTCGTCAGGTTTAAATGGTTTGGAGATATAGTCGTAAGCTCCTTGCTTCATTGCTTCAACAGCTAAATCTATGGTCCCGTATGCAGACATCATGATGATAGTTGAATCTGTATTTTTAACCTTTACTGTTTTAAGGAAAGAGAGCCCGTCCATCTCAGGCATGCGGAGATCACACAGAATAGTATCGAATAGATTGGTTTCAATTTTCTCAAGACCTTCTATTCCATTTCCAGCAGTGATTATTTCATAGCCTTCCTTAGAAAGGATGGTCTTAAGCATATGAAGCATGTTTTCTTCATCATCTATAATAAGTATCCTTTTTGATGACATATATTTTTCCTTTTGTAACTATTTACCGCAGAGATCGCAGAGTACGCTGAGAAAAGCATGTAAAAGCGGTCAGCATGGAATAATAGAGTGCCTGTCTCGTTAAATAGATTCTTTATTGAAAAATGACATTATTCATTATTGTGTTCCTCCATTGTGAGCCAAACGAACTATATTCTTATTAATCTCTGCGATCTCGGCGTGCTCTGCGGTGTAGTTGGGTGTGTGGCTGGAAGCATAATAGTGAAGGTAGTGCCTTCAGAAAGTGAGCTTTTAACGGATATCTTGCCTCTAAAAGATTCGATAATTCTCAGGCAGATCGATAGGCCCAGACCTGTTCCTTTCCCTGGGCTTTTAGTCGTGTAAAAAGGATCAAAAATTCTATTAAGTTGATTTTCTTCAATACCAACCCCTGTATCCTTTACAGTAATCCTGACGTCTGGTGAATTTGAGGAGGTATTGGATGGGTTTTGTTTGTCATTATATTGTTCCGTGATAACGGTTAATCCCCCTCCTCCTTGCATGGCATCCATAGCATTGATGAACAAATTGATCATCACCTGTTGAAATTGTTGTTTATCAGCTGTAACAAAGGGAAGTCCATCCTGTAATCTCAGATCCAATTCGATATCGCGAAATGCCTTCTGGTGCGATATAAGGGAAGCAGCTTCTTCAATCAGTGGATTCACCTGGATGGGGTGTAAGGCAGCCTTGCTGGGATGGGAGAAACCAAGCAGTTCTCTGATAATCTTATCAATTCTCATGATTTCATTTTCTACCCGGTTAAGCGTATCGAGATTTTCCTCTTTTTGACTTGTGTTTTGGCGGAGTATCTCAATATATCCTATGATAATACCTATGGGATTACCAATTTCGTGAGCTATACCTGCAGCCAGTTTTCCCACAGAGGCAAGTTTTTCTGAACGAAGGACTTCATCCTGTGCCTTTTTAAGTTTTTTATTAGACTCTTCCAGGGACTTAATGTGTTGCTCTATCTGTTTTTTGTCTTCCCTTAATTTGTCGGACATCCTGGAAAGTGAAGCAGAGAGAGTACCTATTTCATTGCGACCTGTTGGTTCTATGTTCTGGGGAAAACACCCTTCAGTAATATCTTCTGTTGCTTTAATCATTCTTTCCAGGGGTTTTACCAGGTAACGAGTGAGCAAAAAGCTTCCAATGATAATAAAAGTAAAGGCGGTACTGATGGTGAATAATAATACTATTTGCTGGTAATCCACCATGTCTTCTTCTACATCATCTAAGGGGAGCATTATCTTAATAGCCCCCATGATTTTATTGCCCTGAAAGAAAGGGGCTGAAATGGAAAGATGCTCCTTACCGAGGTAAGGCCTGAACTTTTTAATGGTGTTTCCTGAGTGAATGACTTGCTTCAAATCAGGATCTCTGCTTTTTTGATGAACTATCTTTTCCTGTTCGTGCGAAAGTATTGTCAGTGATGAATCGACGACTACAGGATTTTTTATTCCAACATCGTTGGTATACCGTTCAATGGTGCGTTTAAGGGATTCGCTGTTTATGGAATGATCAATACCGTTGTCCATTTTTTGCATGGATGGGAGGATGATGTATGGTAAGGATTTCAGGATGGTTTCTCCTGTTTTTATTTTTTGATCGAGGATATTTTTTCTGGTGATGGTTAAGACAACAAAACTGATAAGAAGCATAGTGATAAACATCACTATGGTGAAATTTAGAACAATTGTAGTACGCAGACCAAAACCTGTTTTCCTCATTATAGTTACCTAATGAGTTTATTTATCCAGAAGTGAAATTGAACATACCAGCGTATAATTTCCTGCCCATACAAAAGGTAAGATAGAGCTCCCAGGGACAGAAAGGGACCAAAAGGTATGGCGTATTTGCGGTCTTTCTTTTTTATAAGCATTACAGTAATGCCTACCAGGGCACCTGAGAGAGACCCCACCATAATGATAAACAAGATAGACTTCCACCCCAAAAAAGCGCCCATCATAGCAAGCAGTTTGACATCACCAAGGCCCATTCCTTCTTTCTTAGTAAAGAGATAATATCCTCCTGCTATTAACAGCAGGCTTCCTCCTCCAGCTGCTATGCCTATCAAGGAATCCATAAAAGTGAGATTGGACAAGAAGACAGAGGTTAAAAGCCCGAAAACGATGCCAGGCAGAGAAATACTATCAGGGATGATCTGATGTCTGAGGTCGATAAAGGTCACTACGAGGAGGGCTGCACTAAAAATAAAATAGACTGCGTAGTTTAGGCCAAAACCACATTTTTGCATGAGAATCAGGGAAAGAGAACCAGTCAGAAATTCTACCAGTGGGTATTGATAAGAGACAGAAGCCTTACATTTTCGGCATTTTCCTCTTAAAATAATAAAACTGAGAATAGGAATGTTGTCGTAGAAGGCAATGGGTTGTTTGCAGAAAGGGCAATGAGAAGAAGGGGCAACAACTGATTGGTGAGCGGGAAGGCGGTAGATGCACACATTGAGGAAGCTTCCCACGATTGCTCCAAAAATGAAGGAAAACATTAAAGTCATCATTTCAGTTTGGCATAGAGATGATCAAAATGGCTATAGAGCCAATAGATGCTTGTACCGGCCCCGAGTAAGCCGCCGAAAAAGGAACTGAATTTTAAATAGTCTGCGATTGCCTCAGTCGAAAAATCAGATAGTGAGTGTGAGTAAATCTGATATCCTATAAGAACGAAGCACGAGACGGTGCTGACCAATAGAGACCACAGCAAAAAACGGATGAGGAATTTGCAAGAGCACCCTGACGTAAAGTAAAACATCCTTAAAAAATTGAGCTTCTTTTGGTTATTAACTATCTTCTTTGACAATGAAGATAAATCTTTAATGAGGTTTTGAGCTTCTTTTATGCTTTTCGCTGATTCGATTGAAGATGCTGCTTTTGCTTTGTTCAAAATGGTTTGATAATCTTTCAATAAAAAAGTATCTCTGTAGCTGATGAGGTTTTTATAACAGTAGCTTTCAAGGTAGAGGTCGTATTCTTTCCAAATGGCATGAAATGAATAAATGCTTTTTTTAACGGACCTGCGTATGTTTTTTAAAACAGATCTCAGCTTATCTTTTATATCGAAGCTGTAACCAATGACATCTAAGAAACCAAAGTAACTGTTATCCTCAAGGAGTTTGATTGTTTGATCAAAAATCTTTTCAGCATTTTTATATTCGGAATCTTCCTTGCTGAACCACTCACCATGCTCTACGAGATTTTTCTTAATGGTTTTGATGCTGTTTGATGCTTGTGCTTTTGCATATTCAAAAAGCTCCTTAGTCAATAGTTCTATTTCTTTTTTGAGAGGAGTTAATCCGGGATCCAGGAGAACCTTAAGGTAAAAATCTGGTTTTATTGCTATGAGGTTCTTCAGTATGGATATCGCCGCATTTTTATCACCATTCTTTGCCAGAAGTACTGCGTGTCTGTATTTGGCTTCCAGAAAACCTGGAGCAGCAAACAGGGCTTCTCTCACTTTATCAATTGCATCCTCTATGTTATTTCTGAGTTCATGGGTTCTGGATAGAAGAAGTAAGACATAACTTTTTTGCAATGGGTTGTCAGTATAGGTCAGTGCCCTGCGGAACTGATAAGTAGCATTAACAAGATCATCTGTTTCTATGGCAAGGAAACCTAAAGCAGAGTAAGGTTTATAGTCTTCCAGATGGTCTTCCAGAGCCTTGTTAAACATAGTTAAGGCATCGTTGTACTTGGAGACCCTCAGGCTATCCTCTCCTAACCAGAGGAATCCACCGCCGTGCCTATTGGATGTTGATAGTGGGAAGTTGTTCCAGTCAGTGGCTTCAGAAAGCCACATTTTACAGAGGAATCGGAGTTGAAAAACTTCATTCACTTCGTAGAAGGCCTCGAAGGGAGCTTTAAATGGATCCGATTTTTGATCGGATATCAAGGGTGGATAAATATCGTCTTGATTTGTTTTGATCGGTTCTAAAATCCTGGAGAAATGTTTTTCAAAAAGAGACTTTATCCCTGCAGGGGTAAGATAACCAATTTTGTTTAAGCCGTTGGTATGGAAAGGTATGTTTTTGGAAGGGCAAGAGGATGAATGATGATTCCTTGAACTGCAGTAGAAACATTCTGGATGAGAACCCTTTTGATCAATGCTGTAAGGTTCTTCAATTCTTTCTCTTGCTGAGGTTTGCCGGAAAATTTTATATAACGATGTGCCATTTTCTAAACTTACGGAAAGTGAGCTGGATTTATAGAAGGGGTTATCCTTTATGGATTCGTATGTGGGTTGGGTAATATAAATTTCATTAATACCGGCTTTTTCTCTTGCTTCATCTGCTTCCTCTCCCCCATGAATGTCAACCTCTTCTATTCGGGTGAGTCCTGTGTGGATTCCAATGTGGAAGTCTCGGACCGATTTTTGAAGTATATGCTGGATTTCTAAAGAAGTTTCTATAGCCGTTTCTGTATCTTCAAAGACGGCTTTAAGTCGCCACTCAGGATCGATAGTTGTCCTAAAGGCTTTATCCCTGACCACATGTTCAATGGGAGAGAAATAGCTTGTGGGATTATCATCCTCCTCATTGTCTTCTTCCTCTTTAATGGTTGGGGTGTGATCCATGAGAGCAAGAGACATGGTGGTCATTTCCCTCTCTTTGATTTGGTCCTCTTCCTGCCATCTGACTGAATATGCTGTGAGCTTTAGGTTGTTCTGAAAAGGATGGTCTGTTTTAAGAGGTAAAAAGGAAAGATCTTCTCTTAATTGAAGTTTTTCATAGATAGATTTTGACACCAGGATTTGATCCGATTCTCCAATAGAAACCAACTTGGATGCCACGTTTACCACATTACCATATACGTCACTATCTTCTATGATTCCTCTTCCGAAATTGATACCTATGCGGATTCTTATCAGCTCTTCACTGGGCAAATTAGAATTGTAATCTGAAAGCTTCCTTTGCATTTCTATGGCAGCATTAACGGCTTTGTAGGGATCATCGAATGAAGCCATTATAGAATCCCCTACCGTTTTTACAATAGTTCCCTTATGTTGTTTGATAAGAGGGAAGAGCATGTCATGGTGACGTTGCATCATGAGCCTGCCTGCAATATCACCATGAGTTCTAAAGAAGGTGGTTGAACCCCTGATGTCGGTGAAGAGAATGACGATTTCTCTGGTAAGCCTCTTTTCTAGCTCATCATCGAGTTCTTCTACTCGTTTGATCAGTTCATCAGTATTCGAGGCAGAACTTTCCAGATTCTCTGTCGGTGTAAGTTTTGAGTCTTTTTGTTGTTGAGAAGAGTCCATATTCACTTTAAACGACGAATAAAAATATTTGTCCAGGAAATAATTGTTTTCCTTAATATCCTGCTTGAATTATTCAATAATTCCAAGTGGTTTTCAAATGAAAACTGCCCATATATCTATCGTCATTTTCACTATAAAACTCAAAAGAAAAATTTTGTTGTGTGTGGGTTATCATACTCACCGCAAATTCTTTGCTATAATTCGACTTTTTCAATGACTTTTCCTCTTCGTTTTGATATTCTTAGATTAAGTATGGAAAATTGAATCGCTTATGGATTTATTTTTTGCTCGATTATTCAATAATTATTATACAGTTCAGTATGTTATTTACCTGAAGAGCTGATTTTCACATTGAATAATAGTACCGCTTTTTAGCAACGACAATCACAAAGAAAGGCGTTTTGTATGATGGAAGAGTTCAGGAGGATAAAAAGATTACCCCCCTATGTATTCAGTATCGTTGATGCTTTAAAGATTGAAGCTAGAAGAGGGGGTGAGGATATTATTGATCTTGGCATGGGAAATCCTGATGTACCTACACCAAAGCCTATTATTGATAAGCTGGTTGAAGCAGTGGCAAATCCCCGTAATCATAAATATTCCGCATCGAAAGGGATTTACAAATTAAGATTGGCCATCACAGACTGGTATAAAAGGAGGTATAATGTTGATTTAGATCCTGATACGGAGGCAATTGCTACTATTGGAGCTAAAGAGGGTATTGCCCACATGACTCTTGCTACTATTGGTTCCGGTGATTTGGTGCTTGTGCCCACTCCTGCATACCCCATACATCCCTATTCTGTTATTATTGCTGGAGGAGATCTTCTTACCGTTCCCTTAAGAGAGGAAAGTGATTTTTTTCAAGATTTGATTAGTGCGGTAAAGCAAACCTGGCCAAAGCCTAAGATGCTCATTCTTTCCTTCCCTCATAATCCGACAACTACTGTAGTGGACTTAGAATTTTTTCAAAAAATAGTTGACTTTGCGAAAGAAAACAAGCTTTTTATTATTCATGATTTGGCATATGCTGATCTTGTTTTTGATGGGTATCAGGCTCCCAGTTTCTTGCAGGTTCCTGGAGCAAAAGAGGTAGGAGTAGAATTCTTTTCTCTTTCTAAAAGTTATAGTATGCCAGGCTGGAGGGTAGGTTTTTGTGTGGGAAATTCTCACTTGATAGGAGCACTTACCAGGCTGAAGAGTTATTATGATTATGGTATCTTCCAGCCTATACAGATTGCAAGCATCATTGCTCTCAATGAACTTCAGGAAAGCGTTAATGAGATTGTTGATATCTATCACAAGAGGAGGGATACTCTGATTGAAGGATTAATGAGGGTAGGGTGGAAGATAGAGAAACCAAAGGCAACTATGTTTGTATGGGCAAAGATTCCGGATGAATTTAGCAAGATGGGTTCGCTGGAATTTTCAAAGCTTATGCTTAAGGAGGCAAAAGTAGCAATTTCTCCCGGGATAGGTTTTGGTGATTGTGGGGAAGGTTATGTCAGGTTTGCCTTAGTAGAGAATGAACATCGAATCAATCAAGCGGTGAGAGGAATCAGAAAGATGTTTTAGGAAGTTCTGCTTACTGACTGTTAGAGGTTATGATATGAGGAAAATCAATATTGGACTTATAGGTTTTGGTACTGTGGGTACAGGTGTATTAAAGATATTGCGCAGTAACAGCAAAATGATAAGAGAGAGGCTTGGCGCTTCTATCGTTGTAAAAAAAATAGCTGATCTTGACATAAAAAGTGACAGAGGGATTAAAGTAAACAAGGATCTCTTGACAACAAGCGTAGAGGAGATCATAAATGATCCTTCGATTGATTTGGTGGTTGAACTGATAGGTGGTTTTGAGCCTGCGAAGACAATATTATTAAGTGCTATTAACAAAGGCAAGCACGTGGTTACCGCGAACAAAGCACTTTTGGCAGAGTATGGGATTGAACTTCTGGAAGCTGCGCATAAGAGGAAAGTAGATATCGGTTTTGAAGGAAGTGTGGCAGGGGGTATCCCTATTATTAGTGCTATTAAGGAGGGGCTTTCGGCAAATCAAATCAGGTTTATTTTAGGTATTTTGAACGGTACCGCTAACTATATCCTGAGTAAAATGACCAATGAAGGTGGAAAGTTCAAAGATATTTTAAAAGAGGCTAAGCAGCAGGGGTACGCAGAAAATGATCCTACCCTTGATATTGAAGGTTTGGATACTGCCCATAAACTGGCTATTCTCATAAATATGGCATATGGAACGACAATTACCTTCAAAGAGATTTATACAGAGGGAATTTCCCATATCGAACCGCTTGACATTGAATTTGCCAGAGAACTGGGTTATAGAATCAAGCTCCTGGCTATTTCCAGGCAGATTAATGGTCAGGTTGAGGCACGAGTTCATCCCACTCTTATTCCTGTTACTCATCTACTATCTAAGGTTGAAGGTACTTATAATGCTATTTTTATTGATGGAGATGCAGTAGGGCCCTGCATGTTTTATGGTAAGGGAGCTGGTATGATGCCTGCTGCCAGTGCGGTAGTTAGCGACATTATTGATATTTCCAGAAACATTGCGAGCGAAATTAATCATCGTGTCCCACTGTTTTCATATCAGAGGGAGTTTCTGAAGAAGGTTAAAATTAAAAATATCAAAGAGGTTGTGACTCGTTATTATCTGAGGTTTTCCGTAGTTGATTGTCCAGGAGTACTCTCGAAGATATCCGGGATTTTGGGAAGGCATAATATCAGTATTCATTCAGTGATTCAGAAAAGTAGGCGCGTTAAAGGCGTAGTGTCAATCTTTTTGCTTACTCATGAAGCTAGAGAGGCTGATGTCAGAAAAGCGTTGAATGAGATAGACCGTCTATCTGTAGTACAAGATAAAACAATGTTAATCAGAATAGAAGATTTGTAGAGATGAAGTACGTTATTTTACTTGGAGATGGTATGGCCGATTATCCAATAAAAGAATTGGATAATAAGACACCTCTTCAGGTTGCTCAAACAGAATCGATGGATGCTGTTGCCAGCAGGGGAAAAATAGGAATGGTTCAAACCATCCCTCAAGGATTACCTCCGGGAAGTGATATCGCTAATCTAAGCATCCTGGGGTATGACCCTAATCGTTATCTCACTGGCAGAGCGGTTTACGAAGCATCAAGTGCTGGTGTAAGTCTTGACTCTGATGATGTAGCTTTCCGATGCAATCTGGTTACCTTAACAAATAGTGATGGAAAGACAATCATGGGAGATTACAGTGCAGGTCATATTACTACCGGTGAAGCGAGAGAGGTAATTGGTGAACTTGATATGAAATTAGGTGGTGACCAGATAAGATTTTATCCAGGTGTAAGTTACAGACATCTCATGGTGTGGAAGAAAGGTTCGGAAAAGGTGAAGACAACACCCCCCCATGATATTAGCGGGAGAGATGTTTCTCCTTATCTGCCTGAGGGAGAGGGAGCAGCAAAGATCCTTCAATTGATGGAGGAGGCGAGGAACATTTTAAATGATAACCAGGTTAATAAGACAAGGATAGCTGAGTCAAAGCTCCCAGCTAATTCAATTTGGCTCTGGGGGCAGGGAAGACCTATTAGCCTTCCTTCATTTAGTGAAAGGTATGGACTTAGTGGTTCGGTTATTTCCGCAGTAGATTTGATTAAGGGTATGGGTGTAACCTTGGGCCTCAGTCCGATTGAGGTTCCTGGTGCAACTGGATATCTTGATACGAATTACCTGGGGAAGGCTGAGTATGCGCTTGAGGTACTTAAGGATAAGGACTTTGTTTTCGTTCATGTGGAAGCGCCTGATGAGGCTTCACATAGTGGTGATGTACATAATAAGATAAAGGCTATTGAGGATTTTGACGGGATGGTGGTAAAAACTGTTCTTGAAGGGATACGTCAATTTAAAGAGTATAAGATCATGGTTCTGCCTGATCATCGAACGCCGATAGTGAGGAAGACTCATACTTCGGAATCAGTTCCTTTTGCCATTTGTAGTTCAGCAAGCTTGCTGGAAGATTCTCAGCAGCATATTAAATTTAGCGAAGAGTCAGCAGAAAAAAGCGGCTTGTTTGTGGAAAACGGATTCGATCTAATGGATTTTTTTATCCAAAATTAGTTTATGATCTGTCACAGAATATCACAGCGCAGCAAAGCCGCAACCAAAATGAATATAACCACGAAGAACACGAAGAATGAAACTAAACTTATCTGTTTTGTAAAAAGTCAAAAATGTTCCCTCTCCCTTGATGGGAGAGGGTTGGGGTGAGGGTGCAAATAGCAATATTTCAAATAGTTATGTTCCCCCTCCCCTTAATCCCCTCCCACCAGGGGAAGGGGAAAACAGACTTTTTGCAAAGTTGTCAAGTATGTTACATGAAAACTGTGCTACAAAAACAAGATGTTGCAGGTTTGTAGTATAGAGGACACAATCATTCTTTTCCCCTTAGTGTGTCTTCGTGTTCTTTGTGGTTTCATTTATTGCAGAAAGGTTTTAATGAGAAAGAACATTACCGAATACAGGGTAATCTATTCAGATATAGATTCCATGGGTGTGGTCTATTATGCCAATTACTTGAGCTGGTTTGAAAGGGGACGGACAGAGTTTTTTCGGGAGATAGATTTACCCTATACCGAGATTGTAAAGCAAGGTGTTATGATACCGGTATCTGAAGCCTATTGTAAGTATCATAGGCCTGCTCGATATGATGATGTTGTAGAGATAGAGACAACAGTTTCTTCTTTCAAGAGAGTGTCAATTGTCTTTGACTGTGAGATATACAAAAAAGATGACAGGACACTTCTTATAAGTGGATATACCAAACATGCTTTTCTCGACTTAAATGGCAAAATTATGAAGATTCCAGACTTTATTCATGAAAAGATCAAGTCACTTATGGAATAAGGTGGTGCAGGGAAGGGTAGGGTAGAATTTACTTGACAAATGTTCATATATAGATTAATAATTAGCCACTGACGCGGGGTGGAGCAGCCTGGAAGCTCGTCGGGCTCATAACCCGGAGGTCGTTGGTTCGAATCCAACCCCCGCTACCAAGTAAAATCAAGGACTTACAGCTTTCAAAGTTGTAAGTTCTTTGCTTTTTAGAGGCATTTTCTAACATTTTTCTAACAAAACCTTTTTATGAACCTCAAAACCTAGCCTAGAATCCAAGCCTTTAGCTCCTTCTTGATTTGTTTCGCTTATGAGATGACCGTAACGATCCAAAGTGGTTTGAATTGATGCATGCCCTAATTGTCTTTGGATGTATTTACTGTTGTGTCCTTCTTCAATTCTAAGAGCCACATTGCTATGGCGCAGACTATGGAACGGTATCATTCTTAATTTAGCTCTTCTTAATGCCGGCAGGAAATGTCTTTTGATAAGTGAATCTGGATCAAGAGGTTTGCCTTCATCGTTACAAAAGAGCAAATCCATATCGCTGTGTGGTTTGCTAAGAAGATGCTTTTTAAGTTCATGAGCTAAATAGGGACTCATGTCGATAGACCTTACTGAATATTTGGACTTAGGTGTAACAAACCCTCCTTTCCATAAAGACCTTCTTACATGAATTTGGTTTTTACGGAAGTCCAGATCACCAACTTGAAGTCCCAGTAATTCCCCACGTCTGCATCCGGACAACACGGCTGTTAGAAAGAAAACATAACGTTTAGGTCTTACCTCTTGCAAAAAAGCTCTAATCTCCTCCGGTGTAAAGAACTCCATTTCTTCTCTCTCAACCCTTGGCTTCTCCACATAATCGGCTGGATTGTGTTTTAAGTATCCCCACCTAGTCGCATGTTTTAACATCTCCTTCAATGGTACAAGATGATTAACCACTGATTTTGGACTTTGCGTTTCCAGTTTATTCGCTACGTACCTTTGAATCATAGCAGTTGTGATGTCTCTCAAATGCATAGACTCTAAGTATGGTACCAGGTGAACCCTAATAATCATCTTGTAGCTATCTAAGGTAGATGGTTTAAGTTTTGTCTTTCCATAGGTATCAAGCCACAATCCTGTGAACTCCTCAAACCCTATGTCCTTGATCTCCCTGTAAGTACCATCGTTAATTTCACCTACTATCTCTGTGAGCTTCTTCTCTGCTTGCTTTTTAGTTCTACCTCCTTTTACCCATTTCTGTTTGCCGTTCACACGATACACGCAGTAATAGGTAGCGGCTTTTTTAACTATACTTCCCTTCATGCTAACTCACCTCCTCTCTTTGTAAGATTAA
>RCNB010001108.1_pt1 | contig 17169 bp, 16 predicted proteins | sample 2041321 | NCBI WGS metagenome assembly RCNB01 (sample SAMN09708232, study PRJNA481090) | Marine sediment metagenome, whole genome shotgun sequencing project. | reverse complement strand
GGAGCAGGAGAGAAATTTGGAACCTTCGGCTTGCTGGGCGTAAGCTTCCCCGGAGACGGTGGCAATCTCGAGGGATTGATGGTTAAGCGTATCTGGGCAGCCCAGCTCGGATTTGATTACCTGATTACGCCATCGATTATTACCACCGTGCAGCTCGACATGCATTCACGCAGCATCGAAGATAGCGATCTGGATGCCTTTGGCAATTCGCTGCAGGCCCAGTTCGGACTGGGTTTCCTGAATCTGATCGGCGAGCATCGCCTCGACTTTTTCTTTTCAGAGGACATCCTGGTCGGTAGTGCACCCGACATCACCCTCGGAGTGCGTTTAAGCCGCGCTTACTAATTCCGCGGCTGGACCAGTTCGGTCACGATTTGCGGATCGTTCTCCAGCGTGCGATGAACCGGGCAACGATCTGCAATCTCCAGCAGACGTTGGCGCTGCTCATCATCAAGTGCTCCGTGCAGAGTGATACGACGCGTTATGCGTTCGATTCGATGCTCGCAATCAATGCAATCCTCAGCGTGGACGCGCTCGTGCAGCAAGCGTATCTCAACATCTTCAAGCGGCAGCTTTTTATGGTTGGCATACATGCGTAAGGTCATCGAGGTACAGGCCCCCAGGGACATCAGTAGCAGGTCGTAGGGCGATGGGCCGAGATCCGATCCGCCATACTTGAGTGGTTCGTCGGCACGCAGAAAATGTTGATTGCTGTACATGCCGCGCAGAAATCGCTGATTCTGCTCGGTAATCAAAATCTCACCATCCACCAGGTCGGGTTGCTGTTCCACCTGCTCCTCCAATTCGAAAGCCAGGTATCGGCTCGCCCAGGATGCGATCATTGTTGCCGCATACTCTGCGTCGCTTGCCTTGCTTAGCAAATGATCGGCTCGATCCAACGAAATAAAACTTTTGGGGTGTATGGCCGACTGATATATGCGCGCGGCTTCATCGATCGAAACCACATTATCGATAGGCGAATGCATGACCAGCAAGGCAGCATCGAGTTCACGAATCTGCTCGGTATTCGAATACTGATCGATGTCCTGCAGGAACTGTTGACGAATTGAGAATTCACGCGTTCCCAGCAAAACCACCGCTTCACCTTCACGCTGAATAGTCTCGGACTGTTGCTTGAACAGATGCTTGACGTGTTCTGCCGTGGCCGGCGCACCGATGGTTACCACCGCCTTTACCGACTCCAGTCTCGACGCAGCGGCAAGCACTGCCGCCCCACCGAGGCTGTGACCGATCAGGATCTGCGGTGCCTGGTACTGATCCTGCAAGGCTTGCGCTGCAGACACCAGATCGTCGATGTTGGAGGAAAAATTGGTATTGGAAAAATCACCATCACTGTTACCGAGCCCGGTGAAATCGAATCGCAATACGGCAATACCACGTGCCGACAGCGCTCGACTGATGCGCGACGCGGCGGCGATATCCTTACCGCAGGTGAAGCAATGAGCAAACAGTCCGAAACCGGTAATCCCATTATGGTGCTCCGGCAGTTCAAGCAACCCGGCCAGCGTTTCTCCATTCGAGTTTTCAAATTCCAGTCTGATTTTTTTCATCTGCCCTGCTCCAAGGTAGTATCATTCTGTGACCTATGCTGTTGTAACAGGTTCCCATTGAGAAAACAGATAAACCGATTTCTACGCTGGATATTGTTTCTGTGGGTTCGCGTTGAGGTTTTTCCGCAACCGGACCCGGCCACCGACATTGATCCGACTCGACCGGTACTGTACGTGCTGGCTGATCGCGGTCTGAGTGATTTGCTGGTATTGAACCAGGTCACGCTGCGACTCGGCATGCCTGACCCGCTTACCCGATCCCCGATCGAGGAACTGCAACGCTATCACTCGGTATACAGCGTCGCATCGCGAAATCCGGTAACTGACTGGATCAAAAGCCGCCGCAAACAATCGCCCATGCTGAGCGAATTTATCGCTGCCTTTGTCGATAATCCGGATATTAACCTTCAGGTTGTTCCCGTATCGGTATATTGGGGCCGCCCACTATCTCGTTATAAGCACTGGTTGCAGGTCCTGTTCGCCGATACCTGGGCGCTGGCTGGACGCACACGTCGATTCTTTACAGTGGTGATTCACGGGCGCAATGCGCTTCTGATTTTCTCACAGACTCTCGACTTTCGAGAACTACTCGATCAATGCGAGTATGACGAACAGCGCTTGCAACAGCAGCTGATGCAACTGTTGGAACAACAACGCGAGTCGACCTTCGGCCCACAGGTCACCAGTCATAAGCTGCTGTCACAGAAAGTGATCGACGATGAGCTTGTCCAGCAGCAACTGGCCGAAGAAACCACCGGTAAGCCACGCGCAATGCGTAAGGCGAAACGCTATTGTCGGGAGATTTTTGCGGATTGTACGCAATTGACCATCGAGATAATGCTGCGCTTACTGCGCGCATTCTGGAATCGCTTCTACAGCGGAATCCAGGTTTACAATGCTGATCGGTTACGCGAAATGGCACTCAGCCATCAATTAGTCTATGTACCTTGCCACCGCAGTCACGTTGATTACCTGCTGCTGTCGTATGTCATTTACAACGAAAATCTGGCGATTCCCTATATCGCGGCGGGTGACAATCTCAATATCCCTTTGATCGGTCGTATTCTGCGCGGTGGCGGCGCATTTTTCATTCGGCGCAGTTTTCGAAACAACCCACTTTACGCCACGATCATTCGCGCCTACATATTGCAGTTGGTAAAACTGGGTGTACCAATGGAATATTTTGTAGAAGGCGGGCGTAGCCGCACAGGAAGAATGCTGAAACCTCACTTTGGCATGCTGGGCATGACGCTCGAGGCATTTATCAAATGCCAGCAGCGACCAATGGCATTCGTGCCGGTATACATCGGTTATGAAAAACTGCTCGAAGGAAATGCATATCTGGGTGAACTCTATGGCGAAAAAAAGAAGAAGGAATCGACCTTGGGTGCACTGAGCGCCATCTTTCGACTGAAAGGAGATTTCGGTAAGGTTACGGCCAGTTTTGGAGAACCTATCGTCGTCGCGGACCTGCTGCGAAAAAACTGTGCGGACTGGGAGCAGCGAGCTGCAGAAATTCACAACAAGCCCGATTGGTATCAACTCAGCCTGCAACAGCTTGGCTCAGATATCATGCGCGGCATCAGTCGCGCCTGCGTGATCAACCCGGTTAATTCGATCGCCACCGTGTTACTGGCGACACCACGCCAGAGTATAGAGATTGAGGAACTAATCAGTCAGTGTGCATTAAATCATCGCCTGATTGGAGGTGCTGATTGCCTTGCGCCAATTCGCATCGAAGGTCAGGTAGACCATGCTCAAATCGAACGTATAGAGCAACAGAAGATCATTCACATCCGCAAGCATGAGCTTGGCGATGTAGTCTTCCTGAAGCCTGAAGATTCTGTACTGCTCAGCTACTATCGCAATAACAGTCTGCATACACTTGTTATCCCCGCAATTATCGCCTGTTGTTTCGCCAATGTTCGGCGCATGACGCGTGCCAGTGTGAAGCGGAAAATAGGTTTGCTCTATCCGTTCCTGAAGTCCGAGTTACAACTCGAGTGGTCGAGTACCGATCTGGAGGCGATCGTCGATGAGTTTATCGACTGCCTGATCGACGAGGGATTACTCGAAGCACTGGGTAAAGACCTACGGCGCCAGCGACGCAGTCACCATGGCTTCATTCAATTGCTGCGACTGGCACACATCGTGCAGCCTATCCTTGAGCGCTACTACATGACGTTTATGTTGTTGTGGCAAACGTCGCCCACACCGCTGAATGAAAAGGAACTTGAGTATCGCTGTCATTTGCTGGCCCAAAAAATCTCGATGCTTTATGGCATCAACTCACCCGATTTTTTTGATCGCTTACTGTTTCGTGACTTTATCCAGACCATGCTCGACAACCAGTATCTGTTGCGCAACGATCAACAACAGCTCGAGTTCGCAGCCGACTTCGATTTCGTCAGCCTCGATCTACGCAATCTGCTCAGCAGCGAGGTCCGCAGCAGTATTCTGTCTCTGGTTGGAACCAACCCTGGCTGACCATGAAATTCGCTTTGGCCGACAATCAGGGCCAGATACCTGAGATCCTGGGCTTTCCCAGGCAAAGCTCCGCTTTAACCACGTACATCCAGGCGTCACCATAAGAAGTGAGTATTTCGATACGCTGGTAGAACTCAGGATAATGTTCCAGTTCATCCAACTGCTGAAACTGTGAATCACTTACGTGGTAAACCTCGCCCCGAATGGAGTGTCGACCGTGTATGCAAACGGCCGGATAGTCATCGAAGGCATACATTGAGTAAATTGAGTTGGTGTTAAAGTTCCCGATAAACTCGGCAGCTTGCAAATAATGAAAATTACGCTGCCCCTGTTTCAGTGTGCCATAGACAAATACCTTGTTGATGGCTGTCATGAAATTGGTTTCAAGGTTTTTCGATAAAGCGGCGTATCTGGCGGCGTTGCTTTTTATCCGGTCGGCCTTCGGATTGCGGACGCTGCATCATTGCCAGCTTTCGCTTTTCTGCCTCACTTTTTCGCCGCTCCACGCTGCCTTCAGTTTCACGATACAACAGCTGCGCTACTGCTGCCGGACCGCGTTGCCCACTGACTTCATTGACGATAATTTCATAGGTCTCGTAACCTCGACGAACTTCAAGACAATCGCCAACTTTGACTGCTCTGGAGGATTTCACGGGTTGACCCCGAGAATGCACCTTGCCACCGCTTACGGCATCAGCCGCCAGCGAGCGAGTTTTGAAAAATCGAGCGGCCCACAGCCATTTATCAAGGCGGATATGCTCCATCTTCAAATCGGAAGCAAATCTGAAAAAGCATCAGTCATAGTGCTTGCCAATGAACTTCATCACGCGATCAGCCATCGAGAACCCACTCAACACCGCGCCTTCTATACGCGGTGCCGTACACCAGTCCCCGCAGGCACCGATTGCTTTAGTTTCGTCAAAAAGGGAATCTTCGCTTATCGGGTTAATGGGTAGTGCATGCTTCCAACAGTGCACCGAGGCAGACGCCGGCTTATGCACTGGAAGATCGGTGGCTTCCCAGAAAGCATCCAGCAAAGCGTTCATCACTCGACCGCGAAAACTGGCAACGTATTGCTGTGACCATTCCGGAGAGGCATGCAAGACCCAGCAATCTGCATCATCTTCAGCTTCATCTTCAGTTTTCTGATAGCGCGAAATCCAGGACAAAGGAGAGTCCAGAACAAAAGCAGCATCATAGGGCAGGTTGAGTGGCCGATCGAAAGCGAACATGGCACTCCAGCAAACGGTCATATCGACATTGTCGGCTGCCTTGCTGATGGCCGCAACAGGCCGACAAAGCTCCACTGCCTGGGGTGCCGCAGTTGCGACAATAACGATATCAAACAACCCCTGGTAGTCGCCTCTTTCAGTAAACAGCCGCCAGCCACCGGTATCCTGGTATTCCAGTTCAGCGATGTTTGTCGAGGTGACCAAATCACAATTGCGGGTCAGATTTTCAACAATTTTTTGCATACGCGGCACGCCTACGAAACGCTGCGTCGACATATCACTATTGATGATCTGTCCCTTCTGCAGTTCGACTATCCAGCCATCCCAGGGACGGACGATGCCCTCGTTCTGCCATGCCGACACGATGTTCCAGAACAGTGGATGATTAACCGTAAAATACGGTGCGCCGTGATTGAATTCATATCCGCCGGCACGGAAGCGACCGATACGGCCGCCCGGGAAAATGCTTTTCTCGAAGATACGCAGATTATCGACCATACCCCGCAACGCGCTGCAGCAGGTAAGGCCAGCCAATCCGGCACCGATAATGGCGACTGATGGCTTTTTCTTCACTGGCAACTAGAGTGCCGGGAAATCGCCAGCGTATTTCGAAATCCACTCGCTGGCCGCAGTCTGAATACTCAGCTCGCGTCCTTCGATACGCAACACTTCCCTTCGATAGTGCTCAATGTGGCATATTTGTTCAATCATTCGAAGTCGAAAAACATCGCGCGATTTCTCGAATTCAATTCCGATTTCGTAAGCAGCACCCGATTTCTCACACCAAACCACATTGCCGATCAGCGTGTTGTCACGATCCAGAACAGGAATACAAACTTGCACCCGCTCCAGCAGTTCCAGAGGTTTCGGTGATACGAAGGCGAGCCCTCCAAGACTGACGTTGGTGATCGTCTGGTCGAGATTCTCGTCATTTTCATCCTCCACCCAGTTTGTCGTTACCTGTATAGGCACGTCCACCGGGTGGCGGATAAATTTTCGGATCGTCGTGTTATCGGGCAATGGCCACCAACATCTTATTGAGTTTTGCTACAAAACCTGCCGGATCATCCAGTTGGCCACCTTCCGCCAGCAGAGCTTGATCAAATAATATAGCAGACCAGTCGTCAAACTTCTTCTTCGACTTCTCCCCGTCGAGTTGCTTTACGATCGGATGATCGGGGTTGATTTCAAGTATCGGTTTGGTGCTCGGCATCTCGTGCCCGGCTTCCTTGAGGATGCGTTGCATGTGCATTGCCATATCCTGCTCATTCAACACAATACAGGCCGGAGAATCGGTCAGTCGATTGGTAACACGCACATCGTCGACACGCTCGCCGAGCGACTTCTTCATACGCTTCAATAACTTCTCTGCCGATTTAGCCTTTTTCTCCAATTCTTTTTCGGAGGCTTCATCATCACCCAGATCGAGTTGTCCCTTGGCGACCGATTGCAACTTCTTGCCATCGAACTCCATCAGATGCGATGTCAACCATTCATCGACACGATCACAAAGCAACAGGACTTCGATTCCCTTCTTACGGAATATTTCAAGGTGCGGACTACTCTTGGCGGCGGCATGGGTATCGGCAGCAATGTAGTAAATCTTGTCCTGACCTTCCTGCATACGCCCAACGTAATCATCCAGTGAAACCGTTTGCTCGGGCGCATCGGTTTGGCTAGTGGCAAAACGCAATAGCTTGCCAATCTTGTCGCGATTGGCGAAATCTTCCGCTGGCCCTTCCTTCAACACACGGCCAAATTCATCCCAGAATTTCTGATACTTCGCGGGATCGTTCTTCACCATCTTTTCCAGCATGCCGAGAACTTTCTTCACCGAACCACTGCGAATACTGTCGATAACCTTGCTGCCCTGGAGGATCTCACGCGACACGTTCAGTGGCAGGTCATTGGAATCGATCAGTCCACGTACAAAACGCAGATAGCGCGGCATCAGCTTTTCCGCGTCTTCCATGATGAACACCCGTTGCACGTAGAGCTTGATGCCCTGGCTTGATTCACGGTCATATAAATCATAGGGCGCGCGTGAAGGAATATACAGCAACGAGGTGTACTCATTGGTTCCCTCGACGCGGTTGTGGCTCCAGTCGAGCGGGTCCTCGAAATCACGCGCGATATGCTTGTAAAACTCGATGTAATCTTCATCCTTGAGCTCGGAACGCTCGCGCGTCCACAACGCTGAAGCCTGGTTCACCGTTTCTTCCTCGATGACCGTCTCGCCTTCCTCAGACTCTGGCTCTACCTTCTTGTCCATCAACACCGGAAATCCGATGTGATCAGAATACTCGGTAATAATGGAGCGCAGTTTCCAATCATTCAGGTATTCATCTTCACCCTCGCGCAACTGCAGGATAATTTCGGTTCCGCGTGTCGGTTTCTCGATCGAAGCAATGCTGTATTCACCCTTGCCTTTGGAGATCCACTCGACACCCTGATCAGCTTCTTCGCCTGCCCTGCGCGTACGCAAAGTGACTTCATCGGCAACAATAAACGATGAATAAAACCCGACACCGAATTGACCAATGAGGCGCGAGTCATTTTTCTCGTCGCCAGTTATCGAATCGAGAAAGGAGCGGGTTCCGGATTTGGCGATGGTACCGATATGATCGATAACTTCATCACGCGTCATGCCGATGCCGTTATCGGTGATGGTGACAGTACGTTTTTCCTCATCGTAGGAAATCTTGATCTTCAGCTCGATGTCCTGCTCATACAGATCGGCATTCGAAACCGCGTTGAAACGGAGGCGATCACAGGCATCTGAGGCATTCGAGATCAATTCGCGCAGGAAGATATCCTTGTTCGAGTAAAGCGAATGGATCATTAAATCAAGCAATTGATTGACTTCAGTTTCGAAGCCGCGGGTCTCTGTATTACTGGCGGTACTACTGGCGGTAGTCATATCTTTTTGTCTCCACTGATGATGGTGATTTAACGCGTCTATATAAGGATTTCAATCGACTTTTCAAGCCCGGCAGTCTGTTTGCGCAAGCCGGCCGAAAGCCGACTACTGCGCAGCCTGGTTTAACCAAAGCTGTTGAATCTTGTGGCTCAACACTGAACGCCGTGCAGGATCCTCGGTAACTTGCAACAGCGCCTGATAAATTCGGCGCGCATCATCAACCAGGCCGGCAAGTTGTAAACTTTCGGCCGCGTTGAATCTCGCGGTTTGAGCCCAGGGGTCCATCGCATCCGGCGCCGGCATCATTGCTGACTGCAAATACAGCAGAGCGGCTTGCTGGTACTTCTCCAGACCACGGTACGAGTCCGCAATCCAGTAGAAAATTTCGCGCCGCCGCTTGGGTTCGATATCAAGCTGCAGCAGACGCTGAAAATGTTCAATCGCCTGTTCATGCATTTCAACCGTTTGCATATCAAACAGGACCTGCAAGATACGATCGGTCGCTTCGGGTTTGGGCTCGAGGTATTCGCTGATCAACCCTTGCAACGCCTGGTCGCCTTCCTCATAGCGTCCGCCCAGAATCAACACTCTCGATTGCCGCAATTGCCAATCGAAGCGACTGATTCCCGGTGGCACCGTATTAAGGCCCGACATCAACCGCGTTGCTTCTTCAATATCTGCCGATTTGAGCGCAAGATCGACTAACTGAAAACGAATTCCAGCAGGAATATTGCGCGCATTGGAAAAGGTTGTACTGTTATTGAACAGATTCTCAAGCAAGTTGCGCTCATCTTCATCAATCTCGGCGAAGGTTGCCAGATAACCTGCGGCGGCTCTATTACTGGCTTCGCTGCTGGCCGAGTTAAGCATCAACATGGCATAGAGTGCGCGCGCTTTGACTGGAGTGGCCTGGCTCGCAGAACCTGCCAGCTCAAGCCATTTTTCATCATCACCCAGCAATAGCTCGGAACGGTTGCCGACCAGTTCGGCATACTCGACATAAGCTTGCCACAATAGGTCAACCTGCAACTGGAACAACTTCAATGGCGAAGGCTGTCGATTGCGAAACAGAGACTCAAGTGCCACCACCCGATCTACCGGAGACATCTGCTCCGCAGCAAAATAACCCAGGGCCCACAAACTACTGCGTTCTGCTGCACTGAGATCAGCATCTTCGCTGCGTTTGCTAACCTGGCGCCAAAGCTCCTGTTTGTCGATACGTTGTTGCCGAAAAGCCGCCAGCATACTCGTCATTTTTGCCTGCCACTCTTCACGCCCGGCCAAAACTTGAATCGCCTGCTCGTGTCTATCCGATTCGATCAACACCCTTGCACGCAGCAATAACCAGTCCAGATCGGTGCTGCTAAAATCCTGATCAAAGCGCAACATGGCGACTCGCGCATCATCGCTGCGCCCTTCGTTGATGTAGCTTTCGATTATCAGCCGGCGCCAGATCTCATCATTGCTCGAATCCTGATCCAGATCCAGCCACAATCGTTCGCGCAAGACCTTACGGGCCGCCGAACTTTGCCCCAGTTCGAGAAAAGCGCGCGCCTTGAAGGTTACGGTCTGTTGTTTAAACTGGTCGGGAATATCCGCTGGCAGTGTCTCAATACGAATCAACAGCTGATCCCATTGTTCCCATTCAGCCAATATCGAAAAACGTTCCTGTTCCCACAGAATCCATTCGTACAGATCCTGATCGATACCGGGTTGCGCCTGATCGAGCATCTTCAGGGTCAACAACGGTGCCCCGGCGGCCGAAATATTTTTGAGAAGATCGAGACGCTCATCAGCCAATAGTGGATTTGCCAGCGCCAACCCGACACTGAACAAGATCGGCAATGCTATCTTGCCTGGCGACTTCGAAAATAGTTTCAAAAGGAAGGCCTCAAAAAAAAAGCGCGCAGCTGTTGCTGACACGCTTTCCGATTGGCTGCTTGAGCAACGGTATCGCTTAGAGCTTTTCCCGGATACGCGCGGCTTTACCGGTACGTCCACGGAGATAGTAAAGCTTCGCCTGACGAACTCGTCCACGTCGCTTCACATTTATTTCGGCGATCAGCGGGCTGTGCGTCTGAAACGAGCGTTCCACGCCTTCACCGTGGGAGATCTTGCGAACCGTAAAGGCAGAGTTAATACCCCGGTTGCGCTTGCCGATGACAACGCCTTCGTAGGCCTGTAAACGCTCACGGGCACCTTCACGGACGCGTACCTGTACGACCACGGTATCCCCGGGTGAGAAAGCGGGAATATCAGTCTTCATATTCTCCGCATCAAGTTGTGCAATGATGTTGCTCATAATAAATCCTCAAAAAATCACGTTCAGTGCGATGATTATCATCGCTCCCGGGTTCGCTCGAACTCGGCAATAAATTCATCCAGCAAGTCCTGCTGATGGGCATCCAGGCTAATTTCCTGGAGTAAATCAGGACGCCGTAGCCAGGTGCGTCCCAATGCCTGCTGTTCTCGCCAGGCGACGATGTCGCGATGATTGCCATTCATCAGTACCGGCGGCACGCGGTCCCCGCGATAATCTTCGGGCCGCGTATAGTGCGGATAATCCAGCAACCCTTCGCTAAACGAGTCCTGCTGCGCCGATTCATCGTGCCCCAGGGCTCCCGGCAAAAGGCGTGTCATCGCATCGATACAAACCATTGCCGCCAATTCACCGCCGCTGATGACGTAGTCACCCAACGACCATTCTTCATCCACTTCCTGCTGAATCAGGCGCTCGTCTACCCCTTCGTAGCGACCGCACAAAAAAATCACCGCTCCAGACTCGACCTGGTCAACCAGCTTTTGCTGTTTGAGCAGCGTCCCCTGCGGGCTCAGGTAAACCAGTCGCGCCTCAGGGCTTTGCTCGCGCACGGCACGAATCGTGTCCTGCAAAGGCTCAACCTTCATCACCATTCCCGGCCCACCGCCGTAGGATCGGTCGTCAACGGTGCGATGACGATCCACGGTATATTCACGTGGATTCCAGCAATGCAGTTCGAGCAGACCCTGTTCCTCGGCCCGACCCACAACGCCACAACTGATCACCTGTTGCACGAGTTGCGGAAACAAGGTGATCACATCGATCCGCATCTTAATAATCCGGCAACCAATCAACTACAAGTCGCTGCCCTTCTATGTCTACTTTGTGCACGATATCGTCAATCACAAACGGTATCAGACGTTCTCGATCTCCTTTTACCACCATAACGTCGTCTGCACCGGTCTCAAGCATGGAGGAAACCACGCCGAGCGTTTCACCCTGTAACGACTCCACCGTCAAACCGATCAGATCGGCCCAGTAGTAGTCGCCAGCTTGCAGGCCGGGCAATTGCGCGGCTGCAATCCAAATCTGGCCGCCCGTCAGGGCTTCTGCCTGGGTACGAGTATCACAACCTTCGAGCCTGGCAATAACATTTTTGCCCTGTGTACGCCCGGTGACGTTCACAGTTGTGTTTTTGTCACCCTGCTCAATAACCCAGGGGCTGTACTTAACCAGGTTTTCGCGCGGGCTAGTCCTGGAAAAAATCCTGACCCAGCCCTTAATTCCCTGCGCTCCGAGAATATGCCCAACACAGATCAAATCATCCTGGTGCTGGTCCATACCGGTTTAAGCCGCGGCTTTGCGCGCTCCCTTGATCAAGTTTGCTACCCGGTCACTGGGCTGTGCACCCTTTGAAACCCAGTACTCGATACGTGCATCATCGATACGAAGCCCCTCTTCCTGGCCACGAGCCTGAGGATTGAAGAAACCGACGCGTTCAATGTAACGGCCATCTCTCGGGCTGCGGCTATCGCTTACCACTACGTGGTAAAACGGACGTTTCTTGGAACCACCGCGTGCCAATCGAATTGAAACCATAAAAAATCTCCACAAATAAATCGACTCATCGTCGATTTTCAGCCATCAGGCAATAGTCTAGCGCTGACCACAGGGTCAGAAGACCGCGTATTGTACCTAAATAAAATCGCCTGTGAAGTCCGCAGGCCTGATTTTTAAGGGGATATCCAGAGAAATTTCACCTTATAACTGCGATTCGGCAAGAATGCGGGCAATCCGTTAAATTCGTGCCTCTGCAAAAGCCGAATTAGTGGCGGAAGATGGCAGCGGCTAGAACGACATCCCGGGAGGCAACTTGCTCTTGAGGCCGCGCATCATATTAGCCATTCCACCCTTGCTACCCATCTTCTTCATCATGCGCTGCATTTGTTTGTGCTGCTTGAGTAAACGATTGACGTCCTGGATCTGGGTTCCGGAACCCTGTGCAACGCGCCGCTTGCGCGAGCCATTGATCACTTCCGGACGTCGCCGTTCCAGCGGTGTCATCGAATCGATGATGGCGACCATGCGTTTCATCTGCTTGCTGTGCGCAGGATTTTGCATCGCCTGTGCAACCCCGGAGCCCATACCCGGTAACTTGTCGACCAGGTTACCCAATCCACCCATGCTTTCCATCTGGGTAAACTGGTCGCGCAAATCCTCGAGATCAAAACCCTTACCCTTCTTGACCTTGCGCGCCAGCCGCTCAGCTTTCTCATGATCTACTTTATCCTGAGCCTGCTCGACCAGCGACAAGATATCGCCCATACCCAGTATGCGTGAAGCCATACGATCAGGATGAAAGGCTTCCAGTGCATCGGTTTTTTCTCCCGAACCAATGAACTTGATCGGTTTACCGGTAACATGACGAACCGAAAGCGCAGCACCACCGCGCGCGTCACCATCGGTTTTCGTCAGTACCACGCCGCTCAAAGGCAGGGTATCGTTAAATATCTTGGCGGTGTTGGCGGCATCCTGACCGGTCATGCTGTCGACCACAAACAGGGTTTCCGCAGGATCGATGGCATCGTGAATCGCACGAATCTCAGCCATCATCTGTTGATCGATGGCTAGTCGACCAGCGGTGTCGACTATCAGCACCTCCGCACCCGCCCGATTAGCTGCAGCCACCGCATCAAGCGCGATCTGTACCGGCTTCTGATCGATGTTACTGGCATGAAAATCGACCCCGACTTCCTGCGCCAGAGTTCTCAATTGCTCTATGGCGGCCGGGCGATACACGTCGGCACTGGTGACCATTACCGACTTTTTGTCTTTTTCACGCAGTCGGCGCGCCAGTTTGGCGACCGTTGTGGTCTTGCCCGCACCCTGCAGGCCCGCCATCAAAACAATAATCGGCGGCTTACGCTCAAGATCGATGCTCGCCTGCGAATCGCCCATGATGGCGACCAGTTCGTCGTTGACGACCTTGATCAAGGCTTGACCCGGTGACAGGCTGGAAATGACTTCCTGGCCGAGCGCCTTGACCCGCACCGCCTCGATAAAGTCTTTGACTACTGGCAAAGCTACGTCCGCCTCAAGTAAGGCCATACGGACTTCGCGCAGACTATCGGTAATATTGTCTTCGCTGAGACGCCCCTGACCACGCAGATTTTTCAGCGTTCGGGATAAGCGGTCGGTTAGGCTTTCAAACATCGAAGGGTCTCACTAATGCACAAAGCGGCATTATAACAGTGTGGCGTCAGCGGAAAAGCGCGGAATGAAATTTCTGCGTTGGAATTAGAACTTGAAGATTTCGCCACCCATGAGCTGATGCACCTTGAAATCAGGCATGGCATCAACGCATTCCTGGTAGATCAGCTCTTCTTCACCCGGTTTGAAATGCGTCAACCAGACATCGGGGCGATGGTGGGTTTTTAGTATGTCTTCGCCCAGCAAGCTAGGACAGTAGTGTTTGGAAATCTTACTGATTTCGATATCGTTGTTGGAAAAAGCCGACTCGACGAATAGCAGATCGATATTGTCATAACCGTTGAGCACATCCCAAAGGCTATCGTTAGTGGTGGTATCTCCGCTAAAAGCGACGGTGGCGCGGCGCGAAGACAGGCAGTAACCGACACCCGGCACCGTATGATTAACCGGTATCATTTCTATTTCGCGCGAACGGATAACGACCTTGTCGCCAGGATTCATCACCTTGAAATTAATCGAAGGGTTCTCTGGTGTCGGCAGTTCAGAAAAGTCAGGCCAGATGGTCCAGTTGAAGATATGCTTCTTGAGCGCCTCGATAGTGGCTTCCTGTGCATACACCATAATGGGTTCATCGTGCACGCCAAACATGCTATCGGCCAGCAACGGCAGGCCGACAATGTGATCCATATGCGAATGCGTCAGGAAAATATGACGGATGCCCGTCATGTGATTGAGCGGCAAGTCACCCAACCCGGTGCCGGCATCAATCAACAAATCATCATCGACGAGAAAGGAAGTGGTCCGCAGATTGGCCCCGATACCACCTGCCCATCCGAGTATCTTAATTTGCATGTTTTATAGCAATTATCTGTGCATCAATTTGAAAGGACATCAAAAACCGTAAGGATTTTATAGCAAACCGATAACAGTTTGGCGTAAATATTTAACCTGCAAGGAACAAATAGACCTGACTAGGTTTAACCATCTGGCACAGCTCTTCGCCCTTGACTCACAATATTGTTCGAAAATTATTTTCCTCCGGGTAGATCATAAAACACTCCAGCGAACGCTCCCCGATAGTGCGACAACACTGATTTTCAGTTACAATCCACGCTTAAATCACTGATCGAAAACAATGCTTCCCACCATCGCAAGCGCGCTCGCGGCACTGTTCTACTGTCTTTCCGCCTTTTTAATCTTCAAACAACTCGGCAGCGCACAACACCAACGCTGGGTTGCGCTTGCGCCTGCTCTGCTCGCAGTGATGCTGCAGGCCTTAGCGCTGAATACTTTAATTATCCAGCCAGATGGCCTTAATCTGGGATTCTTTGCATCCCTTTCACTGATCGCGTGGCTGATCTCGATCCAGATCCTGCTCAGCAGCCTGTACCGTCGAATCGAGAGCCTGGGAATCGTCGTATTTCCAATCAGTGGTCTGGCTGGACTGGCAGGTGATTTACACTTTACCGACCACCTGATCACGATCAGCAATCTTGCCGTGAAGAGTCATATCATGGTGTCGGTTGTCGCTTACAGTCTGATTACACTCGGGGCATTTCAGGCTGGATTACTCGCCTATCAGGATCGCTCGATAAAACAACATCAACCCGGTGGCTTTATCCGTTTCCTGCCGCCGCTGTACGATATGGAAACCCTGCTGTTTCAATTTCTCAGTTTCGGTTTCCTGTGCCTGAGTGCTTCCCTGCTGTCCGGATTCATTTATCTCGAAGACATTTTCGCACAGCACCTGGTCCACAAGACCATACTCTCTATAGTCGGCTGGATTATCCTGGGCATACTGCTGTTTGGTCGGCTCAAGTTCGGCTGGCGCGGTCAGAAGGCAATTCGCTGGACATTGTCGGCTTTCACCTTTTTGATGCTGGCTTTTTTTGGTAGCAAGCTGGTGTTGGAGTTTATCCTTTAAAATGAGTGCTCGAACCTAGTTGAACGATATCCCGTTAATCTGGTTGTGGTCCGCATTTGTTGTGCTGATCCTGTTGTCCGGTTTTTTCTCCAGTTCGGAGACCGGTTTGATGAGCTTGAATCGCTATCGACTCAAACATCTGGCTGCGAAAAATCATGGCGGCGCGCGTCGTGCTGTGGAACTACTGAAGCGCCCTGACCGGTTAATCACCATGATTTTACTGGGCAACAATTTCATCAACATCGTGTTAACCCAGCTCGCAACCTACCTCGGTTGGCGGCTTTACGGAGACGCCGGCATCGCCATTGCCGCCGGATTTCTGACGCTTGTGCTGCTGCTGTTTGCTGAAGTAACGCCGAAGACTCTGGCCGCCTCCAGTCCCGAGAAAATCGCCTTCCCCGCAGCCTATGTATACAAGCCGCTGTCGAAGGTTCTGTTCCCACTGGTGGTGGTCATTGACTGGCTCGCCAAGCTGATCCTGAAGATTTTTCTACTGTCCACTCATGGTAGTCGTAACGATGCACTTAATTCGGCCGAATTGCGCGTAGCCGTGAACGAAACCAGCGGCCTGATTCCAGATGCGCACCGAGATATGCTGCTCAGCATTCTGGACCTGGAAAAGGTTACCGTTGACGATATTATGGTGCCACGCAGCGAAATAATCGGTATCGATCTGGAAGATGACTGGCACGATACCCTCAAGCTGATTACCAACTTATCCTATACCCGTATCCCGATATTTACCGGCAACATCGACAACCTGGTCGGTACCGCCATGCTGCGCAGGATTCTACCGCTGCTATTGAAAGATGAATTCGATGCCGAAAGCCTGGTAGATCTGACTCGCGAAGGCTATTTCATTCCCGAAGGCACACCACTCACCACGCAATTGATCAACTTTCGCAAGAACAAGCGTCGCATCGGTTTTGTTGTCGACGAATACGGCGATATACAGGGGCTGGTCACCATTGAAGACATTCTCGAGGAAATTGTCGGCGAATTCACCACGGACCCGACGGCGCTACACCAGGACTTTTTTCAGGATGCCGATGGTAGTTATCTGATCGACGGCTCGACCCACATTCGCGACATCAATCGTAATCTAGATATTGACTTACCCAGCAGTGGTCCGCGGACGCTTAACGGACTGATTCTGGAACACATGGAATTTATTCCCGAAGCCGGCACCAGTATGAAAATCAACGGCTATCCAATTGAAATCATGCAGGTAAAGAACAACATGGTAAAAACGGCCCGGATTGCGATATTGCATAACAGCGATCCCACGATTCAACCATCCGATGACACGAATGATGGCTAGACAGAGCCCCCAGTTCCAGTGCCGTGAGTGCGCCACACTGCTGTCCAAATGGGCCGGCCAATGTCCGGACTGCAAGGGGTGGAACAGCATCGATGAAATCGCCGCGATGCCGGCAACGCCCGGCGCGCGCAGTACCTGGCATGGCAAGATACAAAGCGAAATACTCACTCTTGACAATGTACCCACCAGCGCAACCCCGCGCTTTGACAGCCAGATAGACGAACTCGACCGCGTTCTCGGCGGC
>RCNB010001107.1_pt1 | contig 17176 bp, 14 predicted proteins | sample 2041321 | NCBI WGS metagenome assembly RCNB01 (sample SAMN09708232, study PRJNA481090) | Marine sediment metagenome, whole genome shotgun sequencing project. | reverse complement strand
GGCTATAAAATAGCACACCATCTAGATTGCTTTCAACTTTATCAGCATCAAACTTAGTTTGATAAGCTTCAACTTCGTTTACTGTAATATGGTTTTCTGATAAGATCGTTGGTAAATCATCTAATTTTAAGTCACTACAGAAATAGGTGACTTCAGTACCTTCAATAAATTCAACTAAATAATCAGCTAATTTCTTAGCGTTAGGTTCGGTGTGAGTTACTTTACCGATGCGTTTTTCGACCATACGTTTGGTACGTCTGCCAACGCAGTAGATGTTCGTGAATTGCAATTCTGGTGCTGAGAAATTAGTTAATAGCGATTCCACAGCGTTTTGACTAGTAATAATAACATTCTGAATTTCATTACGAATTACACTTTTAGTCAAACGATTCAAACTAATTTTTATGGCATCATTACTTTCTGCTACGACATTGTTATGAAATAATAGCATTTGATCATCCGTTAGTTTTTTAGTGGAATAAATATTGGTGACTTTATCGCCTCGTTCTAATTGATCAATTAATGTTTTTCCGCCTTTACCTATAATATAATCAGCACAAAACTCAGCCAAATTATAATGACTACCAAGAGGAACTACTTTAGAGACTTCGATTTTTTTAGAGCCATCCGTACTTAAAAGAATAGCTTTAAAATTCACTTCTTCATCTTTAACATAAGCCAATGCGCCAATTGGTGCTGTACAACCTCCTTCAAGACGGTTTAAAAATTCGCGCTCAATCCCTGTACTAATTGCGGTTTCTTCATGATTAATTTCTGCGCAAATCCCTCGTGTTTCTTCGTCACTTTCTAAAGCTGCAACCATAATGGCGCCTTGTGCAGGAGCAGGAATCATCCAATGTAAATTTATAGCATTTTCAGGTGTTAAATCTAAACGACCTAGTCCAGCGCCGGCGAAAATAGCTCCGTTCCAATCTTCATTATCTTCTAGTTTTTCAAGTCTTGAGTTTACGTTGCCTCTAAGTCCAACAATAGTATGTGTAGGATAGCGATTTAGCCATTGCGCACGTCGTCTTAAACTTCCTGTTGCGATGGTTGCTTCTCTAGCAGATAAAAACTCTTCATTGGTTTTAAAAACTAGAGTATCATTAACATTACCACGTTTTAAAACAGCGGCTTGCACAATACCTTTTGGTAAAACTGTTGGTACATCTTTTAGTGAATGAACCGCAATGTCGATGTCTTCATTAAGCATCGCTATATCTAGAGTCTTGGTAAAAATACCTGTAATCCCTAATTCGTATAATGGCTTATCTAAAACTAAATCACCTGTAGATTTTACAGGTACTAAAACGGTTTTATAACCTAAATGCTCAAGTTGAGATTGTACGGTTTTTGCTTGCCACATAGCGAGCTGGCTGTCGCGTGTGCCAATGCGAATAATTTTAGACATTATTGGTAGTTTCTAACTGAAATATTTTTTTGATAAGTTCTATACTCTCATCGGAAGTATTACCATCTTCTCTTAGATGGTGTGCAAATTGATTTGTGATTTTCTGAATAAGATTGTTTGTAATCAATTCGGCCTGATCTTCATTAAAATCGGCTAACTTTTTACGTTGTGTATTAAATTCAGAATTTTTAAAATCGGTTAATTTATGTTTAATGGCTTGAATGGTTGGGACAAACTTTAAAGTGTCTAACCATGCATTAAATTCGGCCATAATTTCAGAAATAATGACTTCAGCTTCAGGAATAAATGCTTTACGTTTTTCTAAAGTATCATCCGTAATTTTTGCTAAGTCATCTAAATGTATTAAGGTTATATTAGAATGTTCTTTAATATCTTCATTAACATTCTTTGGAATAGATAAATCTAAAACTAATATAGGTTTATCTGTTGAAATTAAAGATTTATAAACCGTCGGGTTTTGAGCACCTGTTGCGACAATGACGATATCCGAGACATTGATTTCTTGTTGTAGATTATCATAATCTTTAACAACAAGATTAAATTTACCTGCAACTTCTTCGGCTTTACCTTTAGTACGATTAATTAAAGTAATATGCGAGTTTTTAGTATGTTTCACCAAATTCTCACAAGTGTTTCTTCCAATTTTCCCTGTTCCAAAAAGCAAAATGTTTTTTTCAGAAATTGCTTCAACAGTATTCATAATATACCGAACAGAGGCAAAAGATACAGATGTTGCGCCAGAAGATAATTCGGTTTCCGTTTTAATACGTTTGCTTGCTTGTATTACAGCATTTACTAAACGTTCAGTGAATGAGTTGAGTAAGTTCGCTTTTTTTGAAGCTCTAGCGCCAGACTTAAGTTGACTAATAATTTCAAAATCACCAAGAATCTGACTGTCTAGACCAGAGCCAACTCTGAACATATGATTAATGGCTTCTTTGTTTTTATGAATGTAAGCGACCTCTTGAAATTTTTCAACTGTACCTTTTGTGTTTTCACATAGTAAGTGGATGAGCTGGTAAGGGTGTTCTGCAAATCCATATAGCTCAGTTCGATTACAAGTAGAAACGACTAATAGACTTTCTATACCATTTTCTTTGGCTTGATTCAGCAAGTTTTGTTTTGCTGCATCACTCAAACTAAAATGACCACGCACTTCAGCATCAGCTTTTTTATAGCTGAGCCCAATGGCATAAAAATATGTGCTTTTCTGTTGTTGCATTCGCTCGTTTACCTGACTTGGAAATTAACTGGAGCAAAAATAATTTTGTTAGTCACAAAAAAGTAACGCTAGAGGAACTTAAAGTATCGTTTGTGGTTTTTTAGGATTCTTTTTTATAAAAACATGATTTTTATCATACTTTTACAGTGAAATCAAGGGTTTTTTAACCTTTTGTTTAGAACGAATCTAAATAAGAAAAAAATGAATTTAGAAAAATCAAGTTCAAAAAGTATCGCTTCAGGTACTTTTGACGAAACTTTTATTGAAGACGGCTTTTTTGTGTTGGCTTATAAAAATGAAAATGATACAGTCAAAATTCTAGAAAGAAAGATTGATAGCAGCTATATTCAGTTTCATTTTTGTACTAAAGGAGCATCAGCTTTTGTGTTCAATCAAGGGACTTATACTTTGAATATAAATGAAGAAACCTCTTTATTGCTCTATAATCCTCAACTCGATTTACCCATTCACTTAGAGCTTAATCCACATTCTTGGTTGGTGTCTTTGGTGATTTCGATAAAGAAATTTCATGGTTTGTTTTCTGATGATGCTAATTATGTGACGTTTTTAACTGACGATAATAGAAATAAAAAGTACTATAAAGATGGAAAGATTTCTCCATCAATGGCAGTGGTGTTAAATCAGATGATAAATTTTAGTCTAAATAATTCCATCAAACCTTTATACTTTAAAGGCAAAGCTTATGAGTTATTGAGTCTGTTTTTTAATAGAAGTGAAGATGCAGATATAGAGCAATGTCCATTTTTAGTAGATGAGGTTAATGTAGCTAAACTTAAAAAAGCAAAAGACATTATTATTGCTAATATGGCTGAACCTCCTAGTCTACAAGAGTTAGCCGATACCATCGGTTTAAGTCTTAAAAAACTAAAAGAAGGCTTTAAACAAATTTATGGTGATACGGTTTACAGTTTTCTATTTGATTATAAAATGGAAGTCGCGCGCAAACTCTTAGAGTCTGGTGATCATAACGTTAATGAAGTCGGTCTAAAAGTTGGCTATAGTACATCTAGCCATTTTATAGCCGCATTTAAAAAGAAGTTTGGCACTACGCCAAAGAAGTATATACAGGCATCGAGTTAATAATCAGAATAACACTCTCGACTACTAGACTTCCCACGTTTTCTGCTCTTCTAGCTCTTTGGTTTTATCAACATCAGTGTCGTGATTTTCTGACTTATTATAATAGTCTACCACTAAGTGTTTAGGATCTTTTGATTTAATAAACGAGATATAATACAGCGTTTCAGACTTACCAGAATATTCGTTGACCTTGTAAATTTCAAAGAAATACATTAACGTATTTTTACCTTTGTCTGTTACAAAACGGCGTTTTATAAGAAAGGTTACAGCGTCTTTTTCTTTAAAAAATTACAAACACGATTTTCAAAGCTATTTAAATCCATAAAACAGCCATATTCATTCGCTAAAACTCCACAAAAAACAAATGGTATAATCGATTTATCTTAGTATAATAACAAATAATATTGAAAAATATTTAACGATACAATTATATATAAAACCAATGAAGAGTATTGTAAGCTATTGCATATAGAGTTGTATTTTTGCTTTTGAAAAAGAAAACTATGTCAAAAGGAATCTTATTAGTCAACTTAGGCTCACCAGATAGTCCAAGTCCAAAGGATGTAAAGAAATATTTAGGTGAATTTTTAATGGACGAACGCGTTATTGACGTACCACTTTGGGCTCGAACGTTATTAGTGAAAGGTATTATTTTAAATACAAGACCTAAAACCTCTGCCAAAGCGTATCAAAAAATATGGTGGGAAGAAGGATCTCCCTTGATTGTTTTGTCTGAACGTCTTCAAGGAAAAGTACAACAAAAGCTAGATTATCCCGTGGCTTTAGCCATGCGATATGGAAGCATGACCATTAAAAAAGGACTTCAAGAGTTAGTGGATAAAGGAGTGGATGAAGTTTTGTTAATTCCATTATATCCTCAATTTGCTATGGCTACCACTGAGACTATTGTGGTATTAGCTGAAGAGATTCGTGAAGAGTTTTTTCCAAATTTAAAAATCTCAGATTTAAAGGCGTTTTACAATAAGCCAGATTATATCGAAGTGTTGTCTAAAAGTATAGCGCAAAATCTTGAAGGTTTAGATTATGAACATTTGTTGTTTTCGTATCACGGAATTCCAGAACGTCATATTAGAAAAAGTGATATTACAAAATCGCATTGTAAAATAGATGGCAGTTGTTGCGTTACGCCTTCTCCAGCACATGAGTTTTGCTACAAACACCAATGTAAGGAGGTGACGAGATTAGTTGGTGAGTACCTTAACTTAGAAGAAGGCACGTTTTCTACAAGTTTTCAATCGCGTTTAGGATTCGATCCATGGTTAAGGCCTTACACAGACCGTACTATTGAGCGTATGGGAAAAAAAGAAGGCATCAAGAAAATGGCTATCGTAACTCCAGCCTTTGTAAGTGATTGTTTAGAAACGCTCGAAGAAATTGCCATGGAAGGTGAAGAAATTTTTCACGAAGTTGGAGGAAAAGAATTCACGACTATTCCATGTTTAAATGATAACGAAGATTGGGTAGCTTTACTAGCAAAATGGATTACTGAGTGGGCAACTGTTGAAACTTTAGCCGTTTAATGGCAAAAGTCTCTTCACAAGATTTAGGACATCAACCTATTGGGAAATTACTGATTAAACAAGCTGTGCCTGCATCTATAGGTATTTTAGTGATGTCATTAAATATCTTAGTCGATACTATTTTCGTGGGTAACTGGATTGGTTCTACTGCCATTGCAGCTATAAATGTAGTACTACCTGTTTCGTTTTTTATTGCGGCTTTAGGTATGGCTATTGGTATAGGTGGATCTTCAATTATATCCAGAGCTTTAGGAGCAGATAATACAGTAAAAGCTCTAAAAACATTTGGGAATCAAATTACGCTTACCGTTTTAGTTACAGTCATTTTTGTAATTTTTGGTTTGCTATACATTAATGATATTGTACCAGCTTTTGGAGGTAAAGGCGCCATTTTTGAACCCGCTAGAATCTATTATAGAATTGTTTTATACGGAGTGCCAATTTTAGCGCTATGTATGATGGGAAATACGGTAATTAGAGCCGAGGGGAAACCAAAATTCGCCATGTATGCTATGATGTTTCCTTCTGTTGGAAACCTTCTACTAGATGTTCTATTTATTAAAGTTTTTGATTGGGGAATGGCAGGTGCGGCTTGGGCTACCACAGTATCTTATATGCTGTGTTTCCTATTTATTCTATGGTTCTTTTTATCAAAAAATTCAGAATTAAAAATCAATTTCAAACATTTTGGTTTAGACAAACCAATAGTTAAAGAGATAGGTTCATTGGGATTTGTAACCTTAGCAAGACAAGCTATTGTCAGTGTTACTTATTTATTAATGAATAATATTTTATTCGATTTAGGTGGTGAAACTTCAGTGACAGCTTATGCTATTGTTGGGCGCATGTTAATGTTTGCGCTGTTCCCTGTATATGGAATTACACAAGGGTTTTTGCCAATTGCAGGATTTAATTATGGTGCACAAAAGTATCAACGCGTTAGGGAAACCATCAATACTGCTATAAAATATGCTGCCTTATTAGCAGCACTAGTTTTTGTCTTTTTAATGATTTTTCCGGTTGAAATCACAAAACTGTTTACACAAGATGCGGAGGTTCTTAAAGAAACTCCACCAGCAATGCGTTGGGTTTTTGCTGCGACGCCAATCATTGCAGTACAGTTGATTGGAGCAGCTTATTTTCAGGCAATCGGCAAAGCAATTCCAGCATTGCTATTAACGCTTTTACGTCAAGGATTATTTTTCATTCCATTAATTTTTATTTTACCAAAGTTTTACGGTGCCTTAGGAGTGTGGATGGCGTTTCCAATTTCAGATGTTTTAGCAACAATTGTAACCGCTTATTTTTTGAATCGTGAGGTAAAGTTAAATTTATTACCAAAGGAGACAGAATAATTTTTAATTCGTAATTTTAGGATTCTATAACCAACGTTTTTAATTATGAAATTTCTAAACCTCTTTACAGTTTTACTGCTATCCCTTTTTTCTTTAAATATTCAATCTCAAGATTTTCAAGAATCGAATTATGATGCTTTAGAGTATCGCCTTCTTGGACCTTTTAGAGGAGGAAGAAGTGCAGCTGTAACTGGTGTACCCAATCAACCCAATTTATATTATTTCGGGTCAACAGGTGGAGGCATTTGGAAAACGACTAATGGAGGTAGACAATGGGAAAACATCTCAGATGGCTTCTTTGGAGGAAGTATAGGAGCTATTACAGTTTCTAAAAGTGACCCCAATGTCATTTATGTTGGTGGTGGAGAAAAAACCGTTAGAGGAAATGTGTCTTCAGGCTATGGAATATGGAAAAGTGAAGATGCTGGTAAAACTTGGAAATCTTCAGGCTTAAAAAATTCTAGGCATGTACCTCGTATCGCAGTACATCCAACAAATCATAATATAGTTTATGCAGGTGTATTAGGAAACATCTATAAACCAACGCAAGAACGTGGTGTTTATAAAAGTATTGATGGGGGAAAAACTTGGAAGAAAACCTTGTTTTCCAATGATAATGCAGGAGTTGTAGATTTAATTATGGATCCAACCAACCCAAGAGTATTATTCGCATCTACATGGCGAATTAACAGAACCCCGTATAGTTTAAATTCTGGTGGAGAAGGTTCTGCTCTTTGGAAAAGTATTGATAGTGGTGAAACTTGGACTGAAATTTCAACGAATAAAGGTTTTCCAGAAGGAACTTTAGGTATTATTGGAGTTACAGTATCTCCATTAAATAGTCAGCGCGTTTGGGCGATTATAGAAAATAAAGATAAGGGTGGATTGTATAGAAGTGATGATGGAGGTGAAACTTGGAATGAAGTCAATAGTGAACGAAAACTACGTCAACGCGCCTGGTATTACACACGTTTGTATGCAGATACAGAAGATGTAAATACGGTGTATGTTTTAAATGTACGTTATCATAAAAGTACAGATGGTGGAAAATCATTTAATACTTATAATGCGCCGCATGGTGATCATCACGATTTATGGATTGCACCAGAAAATCCACAACGCATGATTATTGGTGATGATGGAGGAGCGCAAGTCACTAATGATGGTGGCGAAACTTGGAGTTCCTATTATAATCAACCGACATCTCAATTTTACAGAGTGACTACAGATAATGCGTTTCCATATCGCATTTATGTTGCACAACAAGACAATTCTACGATCAGAATTCCACATCGCACAGATGGCAGAGCTATTACAGAAGACGATTGGGAAAGCACCGCAGGAGGTGAATCCGCTCATATTGCCGTTGATCCAGAGGATAATGATATTATCTACGGAGGGAGCTATGATGGATTTTTAACACGCGTGAATCATAAAACAGGAACGGTTAGAGCGATAAACGTTTGGCCAGATAACCCTATGGGACATGGAGCTGAAGGTATGAAGTATCGCTTTCAGTGGAATTTCCCTATTATATTTTCAAAGCATAATCCAAATCGACTGTATACATTTTCACAACATGTACATGTCACAGAAAATGAAGGGCAATCTTGGAATATTATTAGTCCAGATTTAACACGAAACGATCCTGAAAAACTAAAATCATCAGGAGGACCAATTACTCAAGATAATACATCTGTTGAATATTACTGTACCATTTTCGCAGCTCAAGAATCACCATTAAAAGAAGGTTTGCTATGGGTTGGTAGTGATGATGGTTTAGTAAATGTTACACAAGATGGAGGGAAAACATGGACAGATGTTACCCCTAAGGGCATGCCAGAATGGATGATGATTAATAGCGTTGAACCAAGTGCGTTTGATGAAGGCACATGCTTTGTCGCTGGCACAAAATATAAAACAGGTGATTTTGCACCGTATTTGTATAAAACTACCAATTACGGGAAAAGTTGGACTAAAATCACAAATGGCATCAATGAAGAACATTTTACAAGAGTGCTTCGCGAAGACCCAAAGCGAAAAGGCTTGTTATATGCTGGGACAGAAACTGGTATGTATATCTCGTTTAATGATGGTAAAGATTGGAAGCCTTTTCAGTTGAATTTACCAATTGTTCCAATAACTGATTTAACCATTAAAGACAATAACTTAATTGTAGCCACGCAAGGAAGAAGTCTTTGGATGATTGATGATTTGTCTGTAATTCATCAACTGTACGATGCAGATTTAAGTAAGAGCATGTTATTTAAACCAAAAGACACCTATAGAATGCGAGGCGGTAGTAGAGCAGATAGCAAAACCAATGGGACTAACCATCCAAATGGGGTCATTACATATTTTAATCTGAAGGATTTTAAAGATGATTATAAAGTGTCTTTAACCTATTTTGATACCAAAGGAGATACCATTAAAACGTTTTCAACAAAAGACAAGAAGAAAAAATTAACCGTTAAAAAAGGAGCGAATCAATTTGTTTGGAACATGACTTATGATGGAGCAGAACGTTTAGATGGTATGATTTTGTGGTGGGCAAGTTTAGAAGGACCAAGAGCAACTCCTGGGCAGTATAAAGTAAGTTTGAGTGTAGAAGATTCTCTCAAATCGAGCATAGTCGAGATATCAAAACCTTTTACGATACTTGCCGATCCAAGGGCAGAAAGTTCTTTGGCTGATATGCAAAAACAGTTTACTTTTATCAAGGATGTGAATAAAACGATGGATGATGCGCACAAATCCATAAAGAAAATAAGAGCGGTTAATAAGCAACTCAGCGCTTTTCAAAAGCAATATAAAGAGGATGAAAATGTGAAGGAGTTGGTGGAAAAAGCCAAAGCCTTAGAAGAACAATTGTCTAATATTGAAAAGGAACTCTATCAAACAAAAAATAGAAGTGGGCAAGATCCGTTGAACTTTCCGATTAAATTGACGAATAAACTAGGGCATTTAAACTCGTTAGTAAGTATGGGGGACTTTGCGCCAACAGAACAAGATATTGCGGTTAAGAATGAATTATCAGGACAAATAAAAAAACAACTCGATGCTTTTAATACCATTTTAAATGATGAGGTTAAGGCTTTTAATGCTGCATTTAATGCCAAACAGTTGAATTATTTATTTGTTGAAGATTAATGGAATACTACAACTACATAAAATCCTTACATCTCATTTTTGTAATTACCTGGTTTGCTGGTTTATTTTATATTCCAAGGTTATTTGTCTATCAAATAGAAGCCTTTCATAAGCCATCACCAGAAAAGGAAATTTTAGGCAAACAATTAAAATTAATGGCTAAACGTCTATGGTTTATTATTACGTGGCCATCTGCAATTTTAGCAACACTATTTGCAGTTTGGTTGATGTTTTTAATGCCAGGATGGTTTGAACAAAGTTGGATGCATGTTAAGCTTGCATTTGTCTTATTACTATTTATTTATCAATACAAAACGCATATTTATTACAATCAGCTTCAAAACGATGAGGTAAAAGTGACATCAAATTTTATGCGTATTTGGAATGAAGGTGCCACATTCATTTTGTTCGCAGTGGTTTTTCTGGCGATTTTAAAAAGCTCTATCAATTGGATTTTTGGAGTTATTGGAATTGTTGTTTTAGGAATTCTAATCATGCTAGGTTTTAAACTCTACAAAAACTTTCGCTCTAAAAACCCAGAAGCCTAGTTGGCTTGATTATTGCTATATTTAGCTCATTATAACCTCTAGATGAAATTAAAAAAACTGTCCTTAAGAGCAAGAATATTTACTGCCATGATCCTTTTGGTATTATTGGCTTCTGTTTTAATTGCTGCAGTTACTATTTATCAATATAATGAAGAGGCAAAAGACTATCATAGAGAGCGTCTGGAGCGTAAAGAAAAAGCGATAAGGCGAAGTATTAATTTTGCAATTAGAGAAACAACGTATCCTGTCACTACAGAGAATATTCCTTTAATTTTTAAAGATGAAATATTTGATATAGACGCCATCCATAACTTACAAATTAATCTTTACGATATAGAGGGTCAATTACTTAAAAGCTCTAAAAGAACGATTCAAAGAGATACGATAGAACTATGTTTAGACGCTAAAATTTTGAATGCTTTATCCAATACCGCTGAGCATCGTTACGTGGTCAAAAATCAAGAAAATGGACAAACATTTCAATCATCTTACACTTATATAACTGATGAAAAATTCAAGAATTTAGCAATTCTAAATTTACCCTACTTAGAGAATGATGATTTCCTTAATAAAGAACTAAATGAGTTTTTATTGCGCTTAGGCTATGCCTATTTAGCAATGATTTTAGCGGCCATTGTATTTGCCTATTTTATTTCAAAATATATCACCAAATCACTTAAAACTATTAGTGATAAAATGAATGAATTTAGACTTGAAAAACGCAACAAGAAAATTCAGATAGAGTCCTCAAGTGAAGAAATTGAAACACTTGTGAATTCATATAACAGTATGATTGATGAGTTGGAAGATAGTGCAGTGAAATTAGCTACTAGTGAGCGCGAACAGGCCTGGCGAGAAATGGCAAAACAAGTAGCGCATGAAATTAAAAATCCATTAACTCCAATGCGCTTGAGTGTTCAGAGTTTCCAGAGAAAATTTAATCCAGAGGACGAGAATATTCATCAAAAAGTTGAAGAATATAGTAATACTTTAATTCAGCAAATCGATACCATGAGTTCTATAGCTTCAGCATTTTCGAATTTCGCCAAAATGCCTGCACAGCAGCGAGAGGTTTTAGATGTCGTTCTGGTAGTAAAATTAGCACTCGATATTTTTAACGAAGATTATATTTCTTTTCTTTCTGAAGAAGAAGAAATTATTGCTAAAGTAGACAAAACACAGCTTATACGTGTGGTTACAAATTTGGTAAAAAACGGAATTCAGGCAATTCCTGATAATTCTGAAAACCCAAAAATAGAAGCTCGTGTTTTTTCTGAAGAAAATGATGTTAAAATTACTATAGCAGATAATGGAAGTGGCATAGCAGAAGAGAACAAAGCAAAAATATTTGAGCCTAAGTTTACTACAAAATCTAGTGGAATGGGACTAGGTTTGGCGATGGTAAAAAATATTGTGGAAACCTATAACGGAAGTATTACCTTTACGTCTCAACTAGGAAAAGGCACAACATTTATCGTTACGCTTCCTAAAGAATAAAATTCCTGCGAACGCAGAAATCTCATAGAAAATGGGTCTAAACACTGGTTTTGGTTCAGAATGGATGAGTTATTAACTAAATAATAAAAACGACGTTTCTTATGAATTATGAAAACATACTATCATCTGCTTCGAACGGAATCACTACAATTACAATCAACAGACCAAGCAAATTAAATGCTTTAAACAAAGATACTATTCAAGAATTGCACGATGCATTTGACGAAGCTAACAATGACAGTAATACTAATGTTATAATAGTTACTGGTAGCGGAGAAAAAGCCTTTGTTGCTGGTGCAGATATCAGTGAATTTGCAGACTTTAACGTTAGTGAAGGTGGAAAATTGTCAGCACAAGGGCAGACTTTATTGTTCGACTTTGTTGAAAATTTAAGTACACCAGTAATTGCGGCAGTTAATGGCTTTGCTTTAGGTGGTGGTTTAGAGCTCTCTATGGCCTGTCATTTTAGAGTAGCAAGTGCTAATGCAAAAATGGGATTACCAGAAGTTTCCCTAGGCGTTATTCCTGGTTATGGAGGTACACAACGTTTACCGCAATTAGTAGGTAAAGGTAGAGCCATGGAAATGATAATGACGGCAGGTATGATCGACGCCAACCAAGCCTTAAATTATGGTTTAGTTAACCATGTTGTTGAGCAAGATGAATTGTTACCACTTTGCGAAAAAATCGCTGGTAAGATTATGCGAAATTCTACAGTAGCTATAGGTAATGCCATAAAGGCGATTAATGCCCATTATAAAGATGGTAAAGATGGCTACAAAGTAGAAATTAAACAATTTGGAAAATGCTTTGGTACCGAAGATTTTGTTGAAGGCACAACGGCATTTTTAGAGAAACGTAAGGCTGAATTTCCAGGAAAGTAATAATTTTTTCAAGTTTGTTTCAAAATTAGGTGTGTATAATCTCGCTTAAATAAAACGAGATCCACAAACTTATATAGATAATAAATAGGTAGTATTATAATAAGACTTAACACTAAAAGTGGGCTCATTAATATCAATTGTAATTTATATAATTTCCACATTATTTTAAATATTTAATACACTGTAAAAATATTGTAAATGGCCATCATTAAAAGCAATAATTTTATCCAATAAGTATGCAATATTGATTCGCTAACAAATTCATTATTAAATAATTATAGATTTTGAATAATTTTAATTCTATAACTTCAGAAACTACCTACCTTAACTATTAAAACTACAGTCTGTAGCTATCAAATAGCTGTTATCTTATTAGTTTTATAGTATGAATTCCAAATCTAATATAAAGGGGCGTGGTGCCCAACGAAATACCCACAACCGTTTTTTTGAATTGTCTTATGAAGTAAGAGATGACTTTTTAGAGTTCTGCGAAAAAGAAGGAGAACTAGCGGATAAAAACAAAACACAATACCTCAATGTTTTCCCAAAAACGATAGTTAATAAAGTGAAGAGTCCAGATGTTGGTATGGCATATTCTATGAACATGTACCAAGGTTGCGAACATGGTTGCATTTATTGCTATGCACGTAATAGTCACGAATTTTGGGGCTACAGTGCTGGTTTAGATTTTGAACGCCGCATTTTAGTAAAAAAAGAAGCACCAAAACTTTTAGAAGCTTTACTAAAAAAGAAAAGTTGGAAAGCACATATTATAGTAATGTCTGGTAATACGGATTGTTATCAACCTGCGGAACAAAAATTTGAGATTACAAGGCAATGTTTAGAGGTGTTTTTAAAATATAGACATCCTGTTGGCATTATCACTAAAAATGCACTAATCTTAAGAGATTTAGATATTTTAAAAGAACTTGCAAAGGATAATTTAATCTCAGTTAATGTTTCTATTACTTCATTATCCGAAGACACTAGACGCATATTAGAACCCAGGACAGCTACAATAAAAAGACGACTCAAAGTTGTAAAGAAATTAAGTGATAACGGAATCCCAGTAAATGTGATGTTGGCACCTATAATCCCTTCAATAAATAGTCACGAGATTTTACCAATGGCAAAAGCAGTCTCAGAAGCTGGTGCTCTAAGTATTGCACATATTATTGTTAGGTTAAACGGATCTATAGGTGAGATTTTTACAGATTGGATAAAGAAAACTATGCCAGATAGAGCAGATAAAGTATTACGTCAAATTGAGAATTGCCATGGAGGAACATTAAATGAAAGTAGATTTGGTGTTAGAATGTGTGGTGAAGGCCAAATCGCAAAACAAATTAATGATTTAGTGACGTTAGCAAGATTAAAATATTTTAAAAACAAAGAAATGCCAAAGCTAAATACAACACTTCACGAGCAATACAAAGATGGGCAGATGAAATTATTTTAAGCAAAGAAAGTAGGCTCTCTAAAGCCCACTTTCTACTAAATAAAAACTAATATATAAACAACAATCTATATTCTAAAGTTTTCGACAAACACTCTATCTTTAGACCTAATTATGGCTGTATAATCACCACGAAGCGTTTCATCGAGTTTGTAAACACGGTTTAATATTTCATTTCCTTTTACAGTTTCAAAGTGGATTAATTCTGCGCCGTAATAAAGTTCTATTTTCATTTCATCTTTATCTAAAGCTAATTTCGAAATCAATACTCTAGAATCTTCAGACCTAAATACAGGCTTAAATATCTTTTCTTTAGAGTCTAGAATAAATGTAGCAATGTTATCTTTTACTGCGATCGAGTTAATTTCTATTACAAAATCTTTATTTAATTCAACAGTGTAGATACCGTCTTCTAGTTGCGTAAAGTCAAATAGACTTGTAAGATTTCCGTTGTACTTTACTTGTCCGCTGTAAATAACTTCACCAGAGGCATCAGTTACAGAAATATGATTCCCTTTTTTTACAGAGTTAGAAGTTGAGGTAACTTCTAAAACGTCATTGGCGTAGCTTGCAAATGTTCCTAACATTACAGCGAATACTAAAATTTTTTTAAGTTGTGTTTTCATAATAAATCAGGTTAAGTGATTACTGGTACAAATGTATAGCGTATTGTAACTCTAGAAAACAACAATTTTGGCGCATTTGTATGCAAAATTAACCACACGTACTGGTTAAACTATGTATTGGGTTAAAATAGAATAGATTATTGTTAATTACACATATATTTTAATATTATATACACTTAACTTTGCAGTAACAGAATTGTGATGAATACAAGAAAACCTACTTTAGAAAAAATAAGTCCTGAATTTGGGAGTTCTATTTTAGTAAGAAAGCATAAAACAGATGTTTATAAAGGGGATACTAAACCCTTTTGGCATTTTCATCCTGAAATGGAGCTAGTATATGTTAATAAGGGGCAAGGGAAGCGCCATATAGGAAATCATTTATCTTATTTTAATAACAGTCAGTTATTGTTGATAGGTTCTAACTTACCTCATAATGGTTTTACAGATCGTCTAACTATTAACGGTTCGGAAACATTGGTACAATTTAAATCCGAATTTTTAGGGAATGATTTTTTTAATATTCCAGAAATGGAAGGCATTAACAATCTATTTGAACGTGCAAAAAAAGGCATTCTCTTTGGTATAAATACAAAGAAAAAGCTTGGTCAAAAAATTGAAAAGTTAGCTGATAAGGAAGGCTTTAAGAAAATTTTGGTGCTGCTCGAAATACTTCATGTTTTAGCAAAATCTGAAGACTATACGATTCTAAATGTAGATGGGTTTGCATTTGAAACAGAGCCGCAAGACAGTGCTAAGATCGATATTATCTTTAAGCATGTGAACGAAAATTTTAAAGAGCATATTAGTTTAGATGAGATTGCAGATAAGGTCAGCATGACGGTTCCTGCGTTTTGTCGCTATTTTAAGAAGGTAACTGGAAAAACTTTTACCAAGTTAGTTAATGAATATCGCGTAGTACATGCTACCAAATTACTCTCCGAAAGCCAAATGAGTATTACAGATATTAGCTTTGAATGTGGATTTAATAATTTTTCGCACTTTAATAAGTTGTTTAAAGAATTTACAGGTAAAAGTGCTTCAAAATATCGAAGCGAACTAAAGTTAATGATTCAATAATCAATTTTGATTCTTATGGATGATAAAATAGAAATTGCAATTGCGTATTATACCAAGAAAGGTCAAGATATTTTAGATGCTGTAAACTCTAAGAGTAAATTAACAGCAGATGAGGTTATTCATTATGGTGAAGAAATGGCTATAATAGAATATAAGCTGACGGCTTTAGAGGTAGCTAAAGAGAATTAAGATAAACCATTATATAAAAATCGGATCCTCTAGACCCTGAGACAAGTAATTTTTCTATAGGATATACTTACAAAGAATAATTAGAATCTATAAAATCATCCTTTTTTATTTATTTCCATTCCATTCAGCATAAAATTGCTACAGAAAACCCTCCTTATATTTATGCCGCTCTAGCACAATACACTTGCCCGTTTTTGTGATAAAATAGAAATTTAAATAGCATATTACACCAAGAAAGATAAAGAAATTCTAGACGCTGTAAACTCAAATAGTAATTTAACGGTAGATGAAATTATGCATTATGGCGAAGAAATATCTATAATTAAATATAAGTTAACGACTTCAGAGATGGCTAAAGAAAGTTAATAGAATTTGAGTTGAGTAAATGATATGATCTAGCGATAAAAATCAGTACTATTTCACTAGAAGTTTGCCAGTAATAGTATGCGAAACCCATTTATTGCTACTGATATAGTTAAAAAAATATTAATGGTAATGATTCTAAATTAGAAAAGAGGTAATTTTGAATCATTACCATAAAGAGGTTTTACCTACATCTCTACTGTTTTTTTTAGAAAAGCTTATGACTTAGTTTTAGAGCAATTAATCCTTTTAATAGTTAAAATAAAACTTGTTTTAACTTGTATGCTTTTAAGTTCTCGGATTAAATAAGGCTTATCATTGGTATAATAATTGGTGGGTATTGTGTAAGCTATAAAATAAAAAATTATGACAAAGAAAATTTTACTCCTATTAGCAGTTAGTTTTTCATTTTTTTCATTTTCACAACAGATAATTACTATAGACGCTATTGTTTTAAATGAAGCAACTAAGACTCCAATAGAATATGTTAATATTGGATTTATTCGCAAAGGTATTGGTACAGTAAGTAATAATAATGGTGCTTTTTTATTAGAATATAATGAAGACCTTGTTACTGCAAAAGACATACTTCAATTTTCTGTATTAGGTTATGAGACTTTAAAAATCGAAGCTGGTAATTTGTTTAATTTATTAGAAAATTCAAATAAAATCTATCTAAAACCGGCACCAATAACTTTATCAGAAGTTATTATTAAAACAGTACCTCAAGCA
>RCNB010001106.1_pt1 | contig 17188 bp, 24 predicted proteins | sample 2041321 | NCBI WGS metagenome assembly RCNB01 (sample SAMN09708232, study PRJNA481090) | Marine sediment metagenome, whole genome shotgun sequencing project. | reverse complement strand
TTCCGATAAATCCCCTGCTGTTTGATGACAAACCCTTTGAATCACCTGTGGAAGAAGAAACTCCGGATGCAGTGTCACCGACGGCGGCAGAGCCGGCAGCTGTAACACCGGAAGAGACAGCACCAGCGGCGGAAGAGCCGGCCGCAGTAACACCGGAAGCGGCTGCACCGATAGTGACAGCGCCGGCAGTAGCCGTTGATGAGGCAACCCCGGCAGCCCAGGAACCTGTACCCCTGAACGATCCGGCTGTCTCAGCAGCAGCTCCCTCCCGGATTCTCGACGAACCTGGAGAATTTACAATAACTCTGGAGGGTTTGGGATGGATATTCCGGTCTGACTTGTCAACTTCGGGTTCCTGGCGATTTCTGGAAAGAGATCTTGATGGAAACTCCACCCATTTTCGCTTTCTATTTACACAAACCGGCGATTGGAACCTTGTTTTTGAGAGGCAGGATCTTTCCAGCGGAGGAAGTGAGAGCGAGGTGAGGAATGTAGTGGTACTGGATACCGACAGCGGTCCTGCAATTGATAACGGTCCTATCCCCAGAACATCTGATAATCCGATATCCGGTACTATGCCAGTAGATGCCGAGTCGAGACATGATGCAGCATCGTCAGCCGTTGCCGATGGAAGAATTGCTGAGGCCATGGAATTCTGGGAACAGGACGCATCCCGGGATGATGAAGCCGGTCACAAAGCCAGGGCTTCATTAATGGAAAATGCGGCCCGTACCGGATCTATCGGCCCGCTGGTTACCTGGCTGCCGAAATATCTTGAAGATGAACCTGATGCGGAGACACTTGCCGCTGCATTGGATGCCTTTGAGGGACAGGCAGGATATGACTCACAGAGTCTCCAGATACTCGAAGAGCTTACCGCGGTTGATTTCGGAACACGGCGTCCGGAATGGCTCTACCGGCTGGCATCATATCTGGAAAAACCCGGGCCGGAGAGGGACCTTGACCGGTCGGCGGTTCTCTATCAGGAAGTAATCAGCAGCTGGCCGCTTACAGTGTGGCGGGATCTGTCTGAGGAAAGGCTTCTCTGGCTTCAACGTCACTATTTCCGTGTCAGATAACCCAATTCATTCCAGTTCGCATCCCGTTGACTCATCCGACTGTGGAGCTGTATAAAGTGGGAACGCCCGAAAGAGGGGGTGGTGAACATGCTTGAGAAACTAACCGAAACATTTTCTGGTATCGCCCGGCGCATGTCGGGAAATACACGAATTAGTGAAAATAACATCAGAGAAGCTGTTGATGAGATCAAGACGGCTCTCCTTGAAGCAGACGTAAATCTCCGTGTAGTCAGGCGTCTGGTGAACCGCACCATCGATGAAGCCCTCGGCGAAAAAGTCCTTAAATCCGTCAATCCAGGGCAGCAATTCATCAAAATTGTACATGACAGGATTGTTGCGCTTCTGGGAGATGGTACCGCTGAGCTGGAACTCAAGGGTCCGGATACCGTATCTGTTATTCTGATGGCCGGCCTTCAGGGATCGGGTAAAACGACGACCGCTGCTAAAATGGCTTACAGGCTCAAGGGTGAGGGCCGTCGGGTAATGCTTGCTGCCGGCGACCTGACAAGACCCGCAGCCGCCGATCAGCTGAGTATTCTCGCCGATCAGGTTGGCGTTGCCATTTATCGTGAAGATGGAAGTAAACCCGAGAAAGTGGCGAAAAACGCCTTCAAGCGTGCGAAGAAGGAACAATACGACGTTCTGATCGTCGATACTGCGGGACGAATGCAGGTAGATGATGACCTGATGAAGGAAATTCGTCGTGTTAAGGACGCGGTAAGTCCCGATGAAATACTTCTTGTTGCCGATGCTATGACCGGGCAGAATGCCGTCGAAATAGCTAAAACTTTTGACGAATCCCTGGGCCTTACCGGAATAATACTCAGTAAATTCGATTCTGATGCACGAGGCGGCGCCGCACTTTCCTTTAAGAGTGTTATTGGAAAACCGGTCAAGTTCATCGGTGTTGGTGAAAAAATTGAGAATCTCGAGCCCTTTCATCCCGACCGAATTGCTTCACGAATCCTTGGAATGGGTGATGTTGTCTCCCTGGTGGAAAAAGCCCAGGAGACTATAGACGTCGGAGAGGCTGAAAAACTTCAGGAAAAGATGGCCAAGGCCACGTTCACTCTGGAGGATTACCTCGACCAGTTTGCAAGAATGAGAAAGATGGGCAGTATGCAATCTCTCATCGATATGATCCCCGGAATGGCCGGCCAGATTGATGAATCCAAGCTGGATGAGAAAAATTGGAAGAGAGAAGAAGCAATTATTCTCTCAATGACCTTGGAAGAAAGACGAAATCACCGTATAATCGGCCCGCCGCGCAGAAAACGTATTGCCATGGGAAGCGGGACTAGTGTATCTGCAGTAAATCGCTTGTTGAAGAATTTTGACAAGTCGCGGAACATGATGAAAAAAATGGCAAAGAGCAAGAAACTGCAGCAGCAGTTCATGGGCGGCATGGCCGGCCCAAATCTATAGAAGCAGAATTACAAGGAAACGTTGATATTATTGAGACGTTTCTCAAGGAGTTGAATTCGTGAGTGTAAAAATCAGATTGAAAAGGATGGGTACCAAACGGCGCCCATATTACCGTATTGTCGTTATGGATTCCCGGGCACCCCGGGATGGCCGTACTATCGATGAGGTTGGTTTGTATCATCCTATCGAATCTGAAGGCAAACAGGTTTCGATCAAAGAGGACAAGGTAAAAGAATGGCTCGGTAAAGGAGCCAGACCCACGATTACCGTCAAGCGTCTGCTGAACAAGAACAATATCACTATCAAGTAGGTCGGATATGGAAAAAGATCTGGTTGAATTCATTGCGCGTGCTCTGGTTGATGAACCCAAGCAGGTTGAAGTGGCAATGATTGAAGGTGAAAAATCGACGATTCTGGAATTGAAGGTTGCCGAGGATGATATTGGAAAGGTGATCGGTAAACATGGCCGAATTGCTAAAGCCGTCCGAACCATTCTCAGTGCTGCTTCCAGCAAATCCGGAAAGCGTTTCGTCCTGGAAATCCTCGACTGACGTTGTTCAGATGGAGCTGATCGCGATCGGCACAGTCCGTACTGCCTGGGGAGTGAAGGGATGGTTGAAGTTAAAAAGCCATTCCGGTGAATGGTCTCACTTCTCGGATCTGGAGTCGGTAAGTCTCAAGGCTGTAAACAGGAATCATGTCCGGGAGTACCGGATTGAAGGATTTCGTCTGCAGCAAGGTGGCGGACTGATGAAACTGGCCGGAATTGACAGCCCTGAGATGGGTAAAACCCTGGCGGGATATGAAATTCTGGTATCTAAAGACCATGCATCTCCATTACAGGAAGATGAGTGGTATCTGGACGACCTGATAGGTATTTCCCTCATCGATGAAGGGGGAAAGATATTGGGGCAGATTTCAGGTCTTATAGAAGCGGCAGATGATTTGTTGGAGATCAGCAAACCGGATGGCAAACGCTTTCTGGTTCCTTTCCGCTCTCGATTTGTGGGTGAACCTGATATTGATAAAGGGACACTGGTTCTGACGGCGCTCTGGCTGATGGACGAATCGTGAAATTCACGGTTTTAAGCCTCTTCCCGGGTATCCTCAGAGGATTTTTTGACGATTCAATCATGTCCAAAGCCGTCAAGCGCGGGCTTGTGGACTACGAACTTGTCAACATACGTGATTATGCGTATGATAGGCACCGCGTTTGCGACGACTCCCCCTATGGAGGAGGCGCCGGTATGGTTCTGAAGCCCGAACCTCTGATACACGCATTGGATGCGGTCGGAGCAGCAGGTAAGAGAGTGGTTTTTCCCACTCCCTCGGGACGTCCTTTTACCCAGGATGTCGCCAGAGAACTGGCCGGTGAAGACAACCTGGTCTTCATTTGCGGGCGTTATGAAGGCATCGACCAACGGGTCATAGACCGGTATGTCGATGACGAGATATCCATCGGTGACTACGTAATCTCCTCCGGGGAGATTTCGACTCTGGTTATGGTGGATGCCATATATCGTCTTCTGGACGGTGTAATTACCCGGGAATCTCTGGAGGAGGAGAGTTTTACTCAACCTCTGCTGGAATATCCCCATTACACCAGGCCTGAAGAATTCAGGGGTCTTCGGGTTCCGGAGATCCTGCTCGGGGGTCATCATGCCAATATCGAGGCATGGCGTCTGAGAAAAAGGGTGGAAAAAACCCTTGAGAACCGACCCGATCTGCTTGATGGAGACGGGATCGACAAAGAAATACGACGAGTCCGCGACGAACTGCGATGGACCTCGGAAGGATAGAAACATGGATGTGATTAAAGCCATTGAGGCGGAACAGATCAAAGACGGCGCAGAAAACTTCCGGATCGGAGATACGGTGAAAGTTCACTACCGTATTGTGGAAGGTAAAACAGAGCGTATTCAGGTTTATGAAGGCCTGGTTATTGCCGCCAACAATTCCGGTATCAGCCGAACAGTTACCGTTCGTAAAATTTCCTACGGAGTAGGTGTTGAACGTGTTTTTCCGGTCAATTCTCCCCGTGTTGAAAAGTTTGAAGTAACTCGCCACGGTAAAGTTCGCCGGGCCAAGCTCTATTACATGCGTGACCGAATTGGTAAGAAAGCTACCAAGGTTAAAGAACTCATCAGAAGTAAGAAGCAGCGGCCCGTCGGCTAGCCCCCAAGGGGAGTATGCCCGAGCCTGTACGCGGAAATCTACAACTCACTAATATAATCGCCGGTGACAAATTACGTCCCGGCGATCTTATTTCCGCCCGAGTCAGGGACGTTCTTCCCGACGGAAGGTATCGTCTTGTCTGGAACGGCAGAATACTGACAGCTAAAAGTCACCTGACATTACAAACAGGACAGTTCCTGAGAGCAAGGGTTGAGGGAAAACCAGGCGGTTTATTACTTCACCTGTTAAATACGAACTCAAAAACATCCGAAACTCCAACGCCTCAGGCTTCGATAAAAACGCTGCTCTCCGCCGCTTTATTGCGGGCGGGGTTATCTCTTCCCGAAGATGTGGAAACGGTCAGGAGGGCAGCTCTTTTGAACCGTACGAAGGGAAGGCGGGTACGTATGGCTCGGCTTTATGCGGAGCTGCTTTCCAAAGGGGCTGATCCTACGGCGGATTTCCTGGAATCTGTCGAGGCTGCCTTGTCCGGAAACGGACGGTACCGGAACGGAGAGGGGAGGGATAAGGGAAGTGGAAACTGGCAGTCCCCGCCTGGTCCCGAAGAACTGGCCGATGAATTAGCTGCAGAGAGCCCTGATCCCGAACCTTTGATAAATCTGCTCAACAAGATCCCGGTTGAAGGGGACCGTTGGTTTTTTCGGCAGCTCATACGTAAGCTGAATGAGGAAGACATACAGCTTACCTGGAAAATTCGGAAGGGGTTGAATCCTGCGCTGGCACTCACCTTGAAGGACGGCGCCCGGACTTTTGAGTTTCTTCTCGAGGGTCTGGACAAAACCCGCCTGTCTGTATTTGCTGATGAAGAGGTGGAAATCGACCAGAAACAATGGGATTCTTTTCGAAAAAACCTTACTTTGATGAATATCGAAGTAGATGATACAATTTTATCAATTGGTGAAAGCGATGGTTTCACTCCCGGTACCGCTAAAGTGGTACGGGATTTGGAGGGAAGGGGATGACGGAGCGCAAGGCTGCCGCATTGGGTTATGAGTCCGGGGAGTATGCGCCGAGGGTTCTGGCACGGGGTCTGGGGAATACCGCGGATGTTTTACGCCGGATCGCCGAAGAGAATGGAATTCCTGTTATTGAATCACCGGATCTGGCAGATTCGTTGGCTCTTTTGAACCCGTTTGACTTCGTACCTGAAAAATATTGGATTGCCGTCGCAGAAATCCTTAAATTCGTCTATGAGACCAGGGGAAATGATGAATTACATTAAAGTTGATGATCTGAAATCCGGACAAACCTTTACTCACCCGGTCTACATCGAAGATGACACCATTTTCATACCTGCTGGAGTACCTGTCAGGGAAAAGGACCTGGAAAGACTTCGTTCCTGGCGAGTTGAGCAGGTGGAAACTGAAGGTGTGGCCAGAGATATAGATGGGATCGACGGCGCTCCGGAGAATATGTGGGGACTTCCCGCAGACGATGAACTGTTTTCTTTCTATACCAGAATGATAGACACCGTTGACGACATGCTGAACCGGATCCGTAGTCTGGAACGGGTTACCGAAAAAGAAATCGAAGAAATAGTCTCATCTCTGATCGAAAAAGTTGAAGAAAAAAAGGTCGATGCCGTCAGACTTGTTCTTACCAACAGCTCAAATGCGAAAACTGATGCCAAGAGTGCGGTCAACAGCGGTCTCCTGGCAATAACTGTAGGTATCTCCCTAAATCGACCGCGGCACAAACTCTTCCAGCTTTGCAGCGGCGCGTTATTGCATGACGTCGGCATGCAGCGGGTACCACAGGAAATAATTGCCCTGGACCGCGAGCTGGACCAGCAGGAATTGAAGACTCTGAAAACCCACCCGGTTTATTCCTATCGGATCGTTAATAGAGAGCTGCAATTGCCAGAGGAGATTGCCCAGATCGCACTTCAGCATCATGAACGCTGGGATGGTGAAGGTTATCCTCAGGGTTTGAAAGGAACCGAAATCATGTTTGAAGCTCGGATAGTCTCTGTTGCTGATGCTTTCGAAGCTATGGTTTCCGAACGGCCCTGGCGGAACTCCATGATTGGATATGAAGCAATGAAGTCCATCCTGAGTGACAATCAACGGCGATTCGACCCTGAAATCGTAAAGATTTTTATCAGGGCCATGGGTTTATACCCCGTTGGCAGTCTTGTTCTCCTTTCCGACGGAAGTATTGGCAGGGTGATCAGTTCAAGTGAAGATGCTCCTCTGCGCCCGGAGGTGATCATTCTTATAAATAGTACCGGTCGTGAGTATAAAGGGGACACAGGACCCGTTATTGATCTGCTTAACAATCGAAATCTGTTCATCGCGAGGGCTCTTGATATCAGAAGCCTCATTGAAAAGACGATGTCGAGTAGTGACAAATAGCGAAAAGGGTCTGGAAGGAGAAAACAAAGCATCCCGCTATCTGGAAGATAACGGGTACACTATTCTTGAAAGGCGATTCAGATCTGGACCGGGAGAGGTCGATATTATAGTCAGGAAGGGAGAATTAGTTGTTTTCGTAGAGGTGAAAACCTGGGATGTTTTGGGAATGGAGAGCCTGGAGCATTCGATTGATTCGCGCAAGCGAGGAAAAATACGGAATACTGCTTCTCTTTTTCTACTTCGTCATCCTGAACTCGGCGGTTGTCGTATCCGCTTCGATTTGATTTTTCTGTCACGGAGGATGGGAAAATTAGATCATTGGGAAAATGCGTTTTAGGGAGAAGGAGCTCCAATGGTACGCATCGCCAAGCAGACCGACCCCGTCAAGCTGGAGGAACTGAGAGTTAAAATTAACGATCAGCGGTATCTCCAGGTTGCGATAGATCGTATTGCCATTAGCCTGTCAGACGAAATAGTCAATCGCAATGGGAACAAAAATGAGTACAAAACCTAAGAACAGGGATCGTCGCGGCCGCCGTAAAGGTAGTTCGCGGCGATCTGATTCACCTCGGCGTCCTGATCGGCCGTCACCGCCTTGCAGTATTTGCGGTGATCCGATCAAGGACATTACTTCCGCTCTGGCCAGGCCCAATGACGGCACGCCAGTTCATTTCGATTGTGCCTTGAAGATTGCCGGTGAAGAACTGAAACCCCGCGAGGATGAGAAAGTCATCTATCTCGGAAAGGGCAGTTTCGCGGTCGTTGAACTTCAAGCGTACCAGCAAAGGTCTCTAAAAATTTCCCGGCGTACAGACTGGGAAAATTTTGAAGAGAAATTTGAATGGCGACAGGAGCTCCGGACAGACGTTCGGTAGTTCTGAACCAAAAATGAAAAAAGCCGCCTGCTGCAGGCGGCTTTTCTTATGAATGTTATGTTCTAAAGGCCTTGAAGATCTCTGAGAAGCTGAAAGGCTCTCTCCCTGACAGCTCTATTATATCCCTGCCGAGAGTCAGCAATTTTGGCTACTTCTTCAAAAATCATCGGGTCGCTGATCCCGCCCTCTCTTGTGGCGACATTTTCAACTGACAGAAGAAAGGTGTAGGCGAAATTGTTGTCCTTATTTACTGCAGTCTGACGATATATGGCGGCAGCCATCGAACGATTCCGAGCCTGTTTGTCTTCGACTTCAATCGTTGAAATAGCCAGAATCGCTTCGGACATCACCATCGGTTCAGGATCGGTCAGCAAAATGGTATTCAATTCCCTGGCCGCCTCTTCGGTTCCAAGACTACCAAGAACGCGTGCCGCTTCCCGTCTTACATCCGGGAAGTCGTTTAATACATGACCCTGTTCACGGACAATGTAGGTGACACCTTGGCCGGCAAGATCACCAAGTATTGCCAGAATCTCGGGATTATCTGCCGCTGTACCGTCTTCCACCATTTGGGCGATATCGGTGAGAGCGATCATTTTCATATCCCGGTCGGGAGACGCAGCTTCGGCCTTGATAATCTGTGTTTTAATTGCACTTTGAAGGTAGAGTTCTTCGATCGTCTGCTCTGATTCCTGAGCCGATATCGGCAATATCAGGGCCAGCGTAACGAGAACAAGACTGATAGCGCGGATCTTCATATGGAGCTCCCTTTTCATCCCTTTTCTATATCTATTCTATTGTATCGGCGTGAAATGTCTATAACCACAGCTACATTACCACACTGTGATTTTCCATATTCCATTAATTCGTTCCAATTCATAAAGTTTGGCACGCTTTCCGTCAAAAGAAGAATAAGCGATTACTTGTGTCTCTCCGGCAAAAACAATTTCACCCAGAACAGCTCTAGACCGGCTGGGAACAACCACCCAGTCAAAATAGCCCCTGAGATCTTTAAGGACGATTCCGTTGTCCTTGAGTTGCGGATACTCATTGATCTCATTGAGTACCTCTCTGGAATTGTAAGTTCTGATATATACCGTCGACAGGTATGTAAGCCAGCGGTCAAACTGTTTCTTTGATATAACCGAATTCAACTCGATTATCAGGGATTCTATCTCTTCGAATGTCTGCTCATATAATTCTTTGGTGACTATATATTCGTCACTTGGTTCTTCGACGATCTCTGGCTCAGGTTCCGGTTCGGGTTCAGGAATGGGTTCCGGTTCGGGAACAGGTTCTTCTGCGGCCGCCTTTTCTGTCTCTGGCTCCGGTGCAGTTTGCCCGGATGCACATGAAAAGAAAACTAAACCTATAAGAAGCAGTGCAGGCAGTATTTTATTCATACGATGCAATTGTATGATGGCGCTGAACATCACGTCAAACGTAAAAACCGGTAACCCGGCCTTTGACCGACCCCTTAATCGGAGATTAGTATTAAATTATGGTAAAAGCAGTTTTCCCGGGCTCCTTCGATCCTCCTACCTACGGTCATCTGAATATTATCAGGCGCGGAGCCGCGTTATTCGATTCTCTGGATATTGTTATTGCGATTAACTCCAGGAAGAAACAATTATTGCCGGCTGAAGAAATCAAACTCATGATGGAAGAACAAATCGAACTAATGAATCTGGGGCAGGTGACAGTCACGACTCATAAAGGTCTGGTGGTCGACTATTGCCGCTCGGTTGGTGCGGGTGTTTTACTCAGGGGAGTCAGATCATCGGCGGATTTTGATTATGAATTTGAGTTATCAATACTGAATAAGCAGCTGAATGAAGCGGTCGAAACTGTTCTCATCCCCACGGAGCCGAAATATTTCGTTTTGAGATCCAGTACGATAAAAGAATTGCTGAACCTTGGGGGCGACATTTCGGCAATGGTGCCTCCTGGAGTCGAAAAAGCACTGCTAAAATACCGTGGACGGGTAGATTAGCGTTTTTTCACATAATACCGCCCCTTGACGGAATGCGGGGGTCAATATAATATGACCACCGCAAAATGAATCCAGTGAGGAAGTAAATGGCGGTACCAAAATACAGGACGTCTAAGGCACGGAGCCGTCAGCGTCGCTCAATTAATATGAAGCTCGCCGTCGCCAGCCTTATTTCGTGTTCCAACTGCGGGAACAAAATTATGCGGCATCGAGTTTGTCCTAAGTGCGGCTTTTATAAGGGTAACCAGATTATCGAACCTGATAACATAGGTTGATGAAGTTTAAGGAGTAATAAATGAGCACCGATTTGTTCGAAAAACTTAAGGATCTTATCGCTGATAAGCTTGAGGTTGAAAAAGACAAGATTGCCCTGGAATCGCGTTTCCGCGAAGATCTTGGCGCAGACAGTCTTGACACCTATGAGCTGCTTTACGCAATTGACTCTGAACTTGGCGTTTCCGTTCCCGACGAGAAAGCTACAGAGTTCGAGAAAGTTTCTGACGCTCTGTCTTTCATCGAGGAGCAGCTGAAAGCCAAGGAATAGTGAGAATTCCTTCCCGAGTTCTCGAGGTTCCAACCTTGAGAACACCGAACGTGAGTCTTTCGCGTCGGAAAGAATTGTCACTTTTTCAGAAAAAAGCAGGATTGAGGTTCAGAAGGTCAGACCTTCTGGACCTCGCTTTTTGTCATAGATCATTCGTCAACGAAACTACCGAAGATATCGATAATAACGAGAGACTTGAGTTCCTTGGGGATTCAGTTCTGGGTATTGTTGTTGCTGACTATCTATTCAGACTTCTTCCCGACAGGCCCGAGGGTGATCTTGCCAAGATAAAATCTCATGTCGTCAGCGAAGATGCTCTGGCGGATATAGCCCTTCAATTGGGTATAAATGAGATCGTTCATGTTGGTAAGGGTGAGGAACTCTCCGGAGGCCGAACCAAAAAAGCTTTGCTTTCAGACAGCATGGAAGCATTAATCGGAGCCTGGTACCTTGATGCAGGGTACGATAAGGTCGCCCGATTTATACTGCATTACCTGAAAGAACCGATTGATACTGTTTTAGCGGATAGACATCGGAAAGATTATAAAACACTGCTTCAGGAAATTGTTCAGAAACGCCACCACAGCTACCCGAAATATATGCTGGATCGGAAAACCGGTCCCGACCACGAACGTACCTTCTGGATGAGTGTTGTTGTTCACGGGGATACATACGGTCCGGGAAAAGGTGGTAATAAAAAATCAGCAGAACAGGAAGCGGCCAGGCTGGCCTATGAATCCCTGATGGCTGTTCAGCCGTAAATTTCCAGCCAACGTCGACCAAGGTCCAAAAGTCGCTCGTGGTCATTTGTATCAGGGTCTTCAAGTACGCAATCTAGCAGATAGTTTAACATTGTTCCCAATACCGGCCCGGGTTTTAATCCTAATTGATTCATAAGATCTTTACCGTTAACTTCAAGATCACCGATGCTTAGAGTCGCTTCTGATTCAAGAACACCGTCAATACGGCTGATCAGCTCCCTGAGGTGTGATGTAGCATCAGGAAGATCCGGAGCAATCGCTGAAGCATCGGCAAGTCTCAATGCCATAAGATCATCCAGCAGATCCAACCCGACCCGTGCCATGAACCGGCGAATCGCTGCGTCTGTCCAGTCGGAGCTGTAGTGGAACATGTGATGACGGACCAGCCGGACTATTCTGTCCCGGACCGCATTGGACGCCTTGAATCGATTCATTATCGATTCGGTTATTTCAGCTCCAACAATATCATGCCGATGAAAAATCACATCACCGTCAGCGTCTGTTTCCTTCACCAGTGGTTTAGCGATGTCGTGAAGGAGTGCGGCCACGCGAACCGGCAGATTCCCTTCTGATGCCTTGTCGCAGGCCCTCAGACTGTGATTGAACACATCCAGAACATGCCGGCCTTTCTGACCAACGCCGACACAGATCTGTAATTCGGGTATCAGAATATTCAGTAACCCGGTTTCCTCAAAGAGTTGAAATGCTGTCGATGGTTTTGGAGATGCAAAAATCTTTTTCAGCTCTTCCCAAATTCTTTCGATAGAAATGGCCGGAATGTTAGCCTGTGTACTGTTGATTGCATTCATCGTATCAGGGTCTATTCTGAAACCCAGCTGCGAAGCGAAACGGCAGGCCCTGATTGATCTGAGCCCGTCCTCTTCCAGACGGTCAGACGGAACACCAATCGCTTTGATAATACATTTTTTCAAATCTTCCCGGCCGTTATGAGGATCCAGGAGACGATTATTGACCAGATCCCAGGCTATGGCATTTATCGTGAAATCGCGGCGGGCTAGATCTTCGTGAATATCTTTCGAATATGCGACTTTGTCCGGTCGTCGGCCGTCAGAGTATTCTCCATCTCTTCGGAACGTCGTTGTCTCGAATTGGTGGGATCCCAGGAGTATCGTCACCGTGCCGTGTTTGATTCCGGTTGGTATGGTTTTTCTGAATATCTGTATTATTTCTTCGGGTTCTGCGTCCGTCGCGAGGTCGTAATCTTCGGACTTCCGCCCCAGGAACCCGTCCCGGACAGCACCTCCGACGAGCCAGCACTGTTTTGATGCCTCGGAAAATATTCGTGCCGCAGTTTTAAGGTCGTCTGGTATTGGAACAGGAAGCCGGCTCATGGACACGAAGTTAGCGGAGGGGCGGGGTAGGGGTCAAGGATGTTTCAGGAGAAAAACGACTTTGGGCCGGAAACGGTGTCGCTGTGCTGCCACGGACAAAAAAACCCGGCCTTTCGGCCGGGCTCGTCATCCATATCGGAGAGTTGTCGTGTGGGACTCTATTGCAGCAACTGCAGGACCATCTGACCCTGCTGGTTGGCCTGGGCGAGCATAGCGTTGGAAGCCTGATGCAGTATCTGATTTTTGGTCAGACTGACGGTCTCACTTGCCATGTTGGCATCCCGGATCTGGGATTCGGCTGCCTGGAGATTTTCAGCTCCTACGTCCAGTCCCTTGACGGCATGTTCGAGTCGATTCTGGTAAGCACCAAGATCGGCTCTCTGCTTATTCACCTGTTTCAGGGCGTCATCAACGATACCAATGTTCCTGTTGGCCTGTTCGGGAGTAGAAATGGAGATAATCTGTCCCGTTCCGACCTGCCGGACGCCAAGGGCTTCCGAAGTCATTGTACCGATGAATACCTGTTCACGCTGATCCATATTGGCACCGATATGGAGCCACATAGAACCGGTAACGTTGTTCAACCCGGTATAACGGGCAAAACGGCCGGTAAGCATGTTCATCCCGTTGAACTGAGCATGAGACGCGATGCGGTCCACCTCGTCGACGAGCTGAGATACTTCCACCTGAATTTGCATTCGGTCTTCCGAAGAATAGATGCCGTTCGAGGCCTGGATGGCCAGTTCACGGATCCTCTGAAGGATGTCCGAGGACTCCTGCAGGTAACCTTCGGTAGTTTGGATAAACGAAATACCGTCTGCGGCATTCCGACTGGCCTGGTTCAGGCCACGAATTTGAGACCGCATCTTTTCAGACACGGCCAGGCCGGAAGCATCATCACCTGCTCGGGTGATACGCAAACCGGAAGAGAGTTTCTCCATGCTTTTCAGCGTGGCGCCGTCGTTGATTTTACTCTGACGAGTGGCGAATAGAGCACTCATGTTGTGATTGATGATCATTACATCCTCCTTGATGTTGACCAGCTTGGACTAAGCGGACATCCTTATCCGCTATCACTTCCATCGGCTGTTTCTGACGCGATATGAGAGATTTATTCAGTTTTTGTCCATTAGGTATAAAATGACTTGGAAATACCAGGAGACAGGAGAAGAGAAAGAGATGTCCAGAGGTGTATTACTGATAGGCGGTGCCGGACCGGACAGCAGTTTTATTAACAATGTTATTGAACCCGGTGACCTGATTTGTGCCGCTGATTCAGGATTGGACGCGGCCATAGCTGCGGGAATCAGGCCGGATGGGATTGTCGGTGATATGGATTCTATTTCAGACAAGACTCTTCTGGATCGGTTTCCCTCAAATTCTGTAGATATCTATCCCTGTGACAAAGACGATTCCGATACCGAGATCGGAATTGCCTGGCTTCGGACCAGAGGATGTCATCACCTGACAATAATCGGCGGAGGGGAAGGGCGACTGGATCACACTCTAGCCCTGGCATCTTTATTCGGCGGAGCTGAACCGCCCAGTATCTGGTATACCGCCAGAGAAAAGATTCAAAGCATCGAAGGGACTGTTGAGGTTCAGGGAGAGGCGGGTTCACCGATTTCTTTTTGCACGACGGGTACCGGACCCTGGAACAGCTCCTCCCGGGGCCTTCGATGGGAACTTGACGATGTAGTGTGGAAACTCGGTATGGTCAGTCTGAGTAACCGCCTCACTGCTGACCGAGCAGTAATTGAAGTAAATCAGGGCCGTCTTCTCATGATTCGGGAATTATTCGACATCAAGCTGGGGAAGTAACGAAGTCCCGGGATTGCCCTCCAGCGCAAACAATTCCAGCAGAACCGGATATTCATTCAGTACTCGGCCGTACTCTTCGAGTAGATCAAGGCGATTCCCTTGTACATCCTGCCGTCGAACAGACGAATCCTCTATCTCTGCCATCACGGCCTGTTTTTTGCTCATGAAATCCAGAACGAGTCTGCGTGATTCAGCGTAAAGAGCAAGATCGGGATATGTCCAATACAGAACTGAGGCTTCAACAATAATTACTCGGCTGTCAATTGACGAAGCTTTGTCTGTGAGAGCTTTCTCCAGGCTCCTGAGTCTTTCTCCAATTGCTACATCGGCGTCCGAGTCAATCTCCGCTGCAATTAAACGTACAAGTTCACTATCTAGTTTCGATTCAAAATCACTGTAGAAAGAATCAAGTTCTGAAGATACCAAACCGTCGGCTACGAGGGTAGGCAGGCTGTCCGGGTTCATTCGATAAACCACTTTTGCATCAATTTTCCAGTTGAAACTTACATTATCACCGGCCATAGCTGCGTAAAGTTTACCGGAAGGCAGTTCTCCGGACCTATTCAGCGACAAAGTTCTTGGTTCCAGATTAAAAACGTGAAGTGTCAGATTGGTAGGCAGCAGCCCCTGCCACCTCCAGGCGAATTCGCCGTTCTTCAATACTTTGGGCTCATATCCGTTGGACTTGGTATAGATAACGCCATAGTCCCCCTCTCCAAGACTGTACTGAACCCACCCGAACCAGAATACAGACCCCGCCGCCCCGATGAGGATGAGCAGGGTTATCAAGAACCGCAAACCTCGGCGCTTCTTACGGGGTTTGTGTTTCTTTTTATTGGTTTCACTTTTAACCGGTTCGGCCTTCCCCGGTGTGATTTTCTTAGGTTCGCTTTTAGTTGCCATCGGACGCTCCTTTGGGAATCAGCATTTCAAGCTGAGAAAGTTCAGTAATTATCATATCAGGTACAGTGTCGGCCCTCTCATCTCCGTCACGGAGTCTTAGAGAACGGCGGTCTCCGGCAAAAAGAGCCGTGACACAGCCGTTGATAGAAGCGGCTGCCACATCGTTCAGCATATCATTTCCTATGTAAAGCACTTCCGAGGGAGATATCCCGTCAGCTGCGAGGCGCTCCAACGGTTTTTTGAACACCTCGGGAGATGGTTTTGCCCGGGCTAATTCGAACGACCAGGCACAGAGGCTGTTCTCGAACCCTATTTGTGAAAGAGTCTGTCCGGTAAGGGCTTCGAGGATAATAGGGGTATAGAACTGGGCATTGGATACGATTCCAGTTCTATAGCCGGCACTATTGAGTCTTCTGATAATTTCAGGAAAACCAGGCATCAGCCAGACAGGATTCACCGCGAGTTCATGCCTCAATGCCAGCATCTCGATAAAATCGTCTCCTGATTCTACATCCGGTAAGCTTTCACTTTTTAGAACCGAGAGTGTCTTCCGCCAGATATTTCTGATTTCGACTTCCGGATAGTCGACGCCAAGCTGACGTAATTCCTGGTGACATTCTTCGATATTTCTCTCCAACTCCTGTTGAACAGATATGCTGATATCTCCATTCTGGGTCGTAATTCCAGATTCTGAGAGTATCCCTTTCATTCCAAATGCTTCCGGTTGTCGAGCCGCAATACCGATATCCCCGGTCCCGGAAATCAGCAGGGTTCCATAAATATCAAAGAGCAGAGCACGAATTTTGACGGATGGATCCATTCTTGGTACAACTTCGGTTGGAATCGGAGAAAGACGAGTGAGGGTCTCCCGAATCAAAGACGCGGTTTTGTCGGACATCTCATTCATGATAGTACCGGTAATCCGCGCTGAGCAAGCACCATACTTCAATTGATCGACGCTCTTCACAATAGACGTTATGATATTAATATGGCGAAAGGCTTGCTCCGCTTACGGCGTATATGGCTTCCGAGTTTCTTTGGAAGACTTACTTTCCTTCTATTCTCTCTTTCTCTTTTAACTCTATATTTTTACGTAGTTGGCAACAGCCAGGGTTTCACCGACAGAACTCTCATTTTTCTTTTTGCGGTTGAATCCTGGACACTGGCCATTTGTGCACTCTCAGGGGTGTTTTCGACAGTTGCATATGCTGCGACACTGCCTTTCCGTAATCGACTTCAATTGGACAGAATCATTTTCTCCGGTGCGGCGGCTATTTTCAGTGTACTTCTGTACCTGGTCGTTGCTCTTCTCCAGGCATTTATGGAGTCTTACGGCTGAAGCGCCGGAATGTATTTGGATGCAACCCATACCAACCAGAAAAGTATGAAACTGATTGGGATTCCCACATTTGATAATTTCAGGGATAGACGGAATAGAGTTGGAGACTTCACAGAATTCAGACGGGAAGAATAAAAATTTATGAAAAGATATATGGGGAAAATTTAAGAATCGATCTGACCGGGAAAGATGTTCGAACGGAGAATCTGGATGAAGATATTGCCAGGTTGTACATCGGTGGAAGCCGACCTGGACCCGCTGGTTGATGTCATCAATTCGGTTACCGGTTGGGAATGGACCTGTGACGATTTCTTTCGGGGATGGAATGGGTTCGGAATACCGAGCGAAGAAAAATTATAAGAACTGGGAATAGCGTAAAGCCACATACAGGCTGAAAACTGAGGATGGAAAAATAACTATGACTCGACTAAGTATCAACGAGCTTGAAGAACAGGCGAAAAGAATCAGGGTAGAACTTCTGAAAATGTTCTCCCACGGAAAGGCTCACCATTTCGGCGGTTCACTGTCTTGCGTTGATATTGTAGC
>RCNB010001105.1_pt1 | contig 17188 bp, 16 predicted proteins | sample 2041321 | NCBI WGS metagenome assembly RCNB01 (sample SAMN09708232, study PRJNA481090) | Marine sediment metagenome, whole genome shotgun sequencing project. | reverse complement strand
CGCCTGAGCTGGCTGTTTGGTCGAGAAGTGGTCCCTGCAGAGGATCCATTTGACCCCGCGCGCTATGATGCGCTGCTCAAGGTCAACGGATCCGTCGCTCGGGCGAATTTTCCAGATGCTTTTGGGGAGTCTTAAGCATGATATTGCGCAACCTAACGCAAAACGGGCGAGAAGTGGCTCAAATTGAAGGCGCTCACGGTTACCGTTTTGTTAGTTCGCGCAATGGTTGCAAAGTGAAAGACGCGGCGCCTGCATTCATCCGTGCAGTGCGCAAATTGCAACTTTTCCATACCCCAACCCAGAGCGGGCAGCGGGCAGTTTACTCTGCTCTGCTGCCCGTCTCTTCTGGTGTTTTTAGTCCAAGTGCCGGTTTTGGGCGAGTCTCTGCCAGAACCACCGGATCATCCCGGTTCGGGTTGCTGAAAATCTGGAAACTGTCATGCCTGAGTCATAAGAAAAAACACGAGCAAAGAGGACTTTTGTCATGCAACACAGAACTTGGATTGCCGCTGTCACAGCGTGTCTCGCGCTGGCCGCGTGCGGCGAGACGGCGGGCGAGCAGGCCATTATTGGTGCAGGCGCAGGCGCAGGCGCCGCGATCCTTCTTGACGCCAACCCCATTGCAGGAGCTGCCGTGGGGGCCGGTGCCAACTATCTTTACTGCCAGGAAAATCCGGGCAAATGTTAGTAGTCTAAGAGACGGGGCGCGCAGCGAGCGTCCCGCCCACCCAGTTTTCAAAACACCCAAAATGACCGCCGCTCGTCTGCTGATGCGCGGCGGTTTTGCGTGTGACATTCCTCTGAACAAAAGGGACCGAAGATGTTCAAAAAGATCCTGATCGCAAATCGGGGCGAAATCGCCTGCCGCGTTATCAAATCCGCCCGCAAGATGGGGATCGCAACGGTTGCGATTTATTCGGATGCGGACAAACAGGCGTTGCATGTTCAAATGGCCGACGAAGCTGTGCATATCGGGCCGCCGCCTGCCAACCAGTCCTACATTGTGATCGACAAGGTGATGGAAGCGGTCCGCGCAAGCGGGGCGCAGGCTGTGCATCCCGGCTATGGTTTTTTGTCTGAGAATTCGAAGTTCGCCGAAGCATTGGCCGCCGAGGGTGTCGCCTTTGTTGGTCCGCCTGTCGGGGCGATTGAGAAAATGGGCGACAAAATCACCTCTAAGAAAATTGCCCAGGACGCCGGGGTGAGCACGGTGCCGGGTTATATGGGGATCATCGCTGACGTCGATGAGGCCGTGAAGATCAGCAATGAGATTGGCTACCCGGTGATGCTCAAGGCCAGCGCCGGGGGCGGCGGCAAGGGCATGCGGATTGCCTGGAGTGACGAAGAAGCGCGCGAAGGGTTCCAAAGTTCCAAGAATGAGGCTGCGAGTTCGTTCGGCGATGACCGCATTTTCATCGAGAAATTTGTAACACAGCCGCGTCATATCGAAATTCAGGTGCTGTGCGACAGCCACGGCAACGGGGTTTATCTGGGCGAGCGGGAATGTTCGATCCAACGGCGGCAACAGAAGGTTGTCGAAGAAGCGCCCAGCCCGTTTCTGGACGAGGCCACGCGCCGCGCTATGGGTGAACAGGCGGTCGCGCTGGCGCAAGCGGTGGATTACGCAAGCGCAGGCACAGTCGAGTTTATCGTGGATGGCGACAAGAACTTCTTTTTCCTCGAAATGAATACCCGCCTGCAGGTTGAGCATCCCGTAACCGAGTTGATCACTGGCGTTGATCTGGTGGAACAGATGATCCGAGTGGCCAATGGTGAAAAGCTTAGCATCAGCCAGGATGATGTGAAGTTGAACGGCTGGGCGATCGAGAACCGGCTTTATGCCGAAGATCCGTATCGTGGTTTTCTGCCGTCAATTGGGCGACTGTCGCGTTATCGGCCACCGGCAGAAGTGACAGAGGAAAGCCACGTCGTGCGTAACGACACAGGCGTCTATGAGGGTGGCGAGATCAGCATGTATTACGACCCGATGATCGCCAAGCTTTGCACGTGGGCGCCGACAAGATCAGAGGCGATCGAACGAATGCGGGTGGCGCTTGACAGCTTTGAGGTTGAAGGCATCGGTCACAATCTGCCGTTTCTTGCCGCGGTGATGGATCATCCGATTTTCATCGCCGGTGACATGACTACGGCCTTCATCGAAGAACAGTTTCCAGATGGGTTTCAGGGCGTTGAACTGGCCGAGGTCGATCTGCGCCGCATCGGAGCCTCGTGTGCGGCGATGCACCGGGTTGCGGAAATCCGTCGCGCCCGGGTGTCTGGTCGGTTGGATAACCACGAACGGAAGGTCGGCCGCGACTGGAACGTGGCAGTGCAAGGGTACAGTTTGGACGTGACCATTGATGCGGACCCCGGGGGATCGACCGTGACGTTTGATGACGGCGCCTCATTGCGGGTTGCCAGCAATTGGACGCCGGGAGATCAACTCGCAATGCTAAGCGTCGATGACGCACCGCTGGTGCTGAAGGTTGGCAAAATCAGTGGTGGGTTTCGCATCCGCAGCCGTGGCGCGGATCTGAAGGTTCATGTCCGCACGCCTCGTCAGGCAGAACTGGCGGACCTGATGCCGGAAAAACTGCCACCTGACACCTCAAAAATGCTGCTGTGTCCGATGCCGGGCCTGATCGTGAAGGTGAATGTTGAAGTTGGCGATGAAGTGCAGGATGGGCAAAGCTTGTGCACCATTGAGGCGATGAAAATGGAGAACATTCTGCGGGCTGAGCGGAAAGGTGTGGTGACCAAAATCAACGCCGGGCCAGGCGACAGTCTGGCAGTGGATGAAGTGATTATGGAGTTCGAATAGGCTCGAATGCTGTCAGAAGAGTGGATAGGCCCGGTTATCATCGCCGCCGCAATTGCGGCGCTGATCAATGTTTTGGGCTGGGTCGTGACGGGGCAGCGCGAGGTTCAGCGCGACAGGCGGCGGCGGCGCGAACGTCGAGAAGATGTTCAGACGGCTTTGCGCGCAGAGATTCAGCATTACGTCGATATTCTGTCCAACCCGGATTTCGATCTGCGCAAGAGTTGGGCTGAGGTGGTGGCGCAGATGGAAACCGATGACAACTATGCGCCTTTTGTGCCGTCAGAGCGCAACGACACTGTATTCAAGACCTTACTGACGGATATCAGCATTCTGCCAGAGCCAGTCATCGGCCCGGTGGTACGATACTACAATCAGGTTTTTGCAATTGAGGCGATGATAGAAGATCTGCGGTCTTACAAATTTGACGGCATGGATCAGGAGCAGCGCATTAAAATGTACACAGATTACATCTCACTCAAGCTGGAAGCTTTGGATCAGGGCAAGTTGGCGACGGCAGCACTTGACGACAGTCTGATATCATCCGCCGCGCTGCGCGCACCGTCTAATAGCCCGGGCGTGGCCCAGTCTGACCGGCAATAGGAGGCGGTGATTTTGGTGTTTTCGACATATCCGGTCTCTCCATTTAAGGGGGTGCGTCATGCGCCCCTTCCTGTGCTTAATATAGGTCAGCAGGGCTTAAGATGCAATAAAGGCCTTGGGCTGCCGACTGGACAGCCTTATTCTACAACACGTCTGTCTCGGACCTCTTGTTGCCGGATCGGCATCTTGTCGATTACACGCGTCAGCTCGCGGACCGTCCATGGCAGAGGTTTGCGCAGCTTTACGCCACCGTCTTTTCCTACGAGAACCAACATAAACCCCCGTGGGCGTAATTTGGTGCGCAAAGGCGATTCGGCTGAAGGGTCCGAGTCGATCAAAACGACAATGTCTCGAACTTCCAGTTGCTCCAGCTCGCGCTCCAGCAATTCGATTTGTTTGACAAATCTTGGGTCAGCTGGGCTGTCAGAAAAAACGATAACTGGACGATTTATCCATAAAAATTCGCTCAAATCGCTATTATCTGCCGGTCTGATCAGCGGCAAATCGTTCGCTTCGACCGGTCCGGTTGCAACGGTCGGTGTGCCAAGAAAAGCAGCTAAAACAAAGGCTAGTGTGTATTTCATAATGTCTCCTGCCCGATGCAATATAGGGTGCGCAAACCCGAATGCGAACAGGTCATATGCAACTGTCACGCAAAAATGTGCCGTTAAGCGCTTTGTCAGAGGTTTGAGCCCATGATTGCGTCTACTCCAGTGATCTGGCCGTGCTGGGCGGCCGTAAGACGGCAGGTGGACGCAGTGATGGACGTAATACTACATATTGGGGCACATCGCACCGGTACAACCACTTTTCAGACCTATATGCGCGACAACGCGACCGGTCTGTCAGCGCGCGACATTGGCTTTTGGGGCCCACAGCGCACACGTGGCGGTCTGTTTAGCGGGGTCTTACCCTCTGCCGGGGCGGCAAAAGGCCGCAACCTTGAACGGCGCGCCGTTGGGCGCATCAAAATGCACTGCGTTCGGGCTGAACACTCTGGGAAACGCCATCTTGTCATCAGCGATGAAAATATGATTGGATCGGTGCGGTCCAACCTGCGATCAAGAGAATTATACCACGCTGCCGGAGAACGGATGGCGCGTTATGGTCAGGCTTTTCAAGACCTTAAGATCAAAGTTTTCATGTCAATTCGCGCGCAAGACCGCTACTGGGCATCGGCATTAGGGTATGGCATCACGCGGGGTCGATCCGTTCCCGATGCTCAGGCGCTCGACGTTTTGGCGCGCAGCCAACGAAACTGGCGTGATCTGATCACCGATGTCGCCTGTGCGCTGCCCAATGCGCAGATCACGGTGCTTCCCTTCGAAACCTACGTCGGACAGCCCGACGCGCAACTGGCCCTGATGACCGGCGGTGATGCGCCGCGCACTTATGCACGGGGCTGGTATAGTGCGACGCCGCACCTGCCGGAACTGCGCACCATCTTAGAGAAACGCGGCCAAGACAGCCGCGCATTGGTCGGGTCGGGCCGGTGGCAACCCTTTGACCGCGCACAGGTTATGGCCATGCGCGAAGCTTATCTGGACGATCTGTTCTGGCTTCACGCCGGGGCAGACGGTCTGGCCACGATCATCGAGGAAACAGGCGCTGACAGGACGGGGATGAACTCTGCCGCGGCGTTGAATTTTAGAGGACAGCCAAATGAGTACCAAGAAAGAGTCATGGTCTAAAGCAGCAGAGGCTGAACTACGTGGCCGCCCGCTAGACGATCTGACGTGGAAAACCCTCGAAGGGATCGACGTTCAGCCGGTATATACGGAAGAGGATTTGGCGGAGGTAACCCATTTGGGGACCCTGCCGGGCGAAGCGCCTTACTTGCGCGGCGTCAAATCCACAATGTACGCCGGTCGTCCGTGGACCATTCGCCAATATGCCGGATTCTCGACCGCCGAAGAAAGTAATGCGTTTTACCGCAAGGCTTTGGCTGCCGGTCAGCAGGGCGTCTCGGTCGCTTTTGATCTGGCGACACATCGGGGTTATGACAGCGATCACCCCCGCGTCGTCGGGGATGTCGGAAAAGCAGGGGTTGCCATCGATTCGGTCGAAGACATGAAAATCCTGTTTGACGGAATTCCGCTCGACAAAGTGTCCGTGTCGATGACGATGAACGGGGCGGTGATCCCGATCCTTGCAAGTTTCATTGTTACCGGGGAAGAGCAGGGCCATGACCGCGCCGTTCTGTCAGGTACGATTCAGAACGACATTCTCAAGGAATTCATGGTGCGCAACACCTATGTCTATCCGCCAGAGCCTTCGATGCGCATTATTGCTGACATTATTGAATATACCAGCGCCGAAATGCCCAAGTTCAACTCAATCAGTATCAGCGGCTATCACATGCAGGAGGCCGGTGCCAACCTTGTGCAAGAGCTGGCCTATACGTTGGCGGATGGGCGCGAATATGTGCGCGCTGCCATTGCGCGTGGGATGGATGTTGATCGGTTTGCCGGGCGATTGTCGTTCTTTTTTGCCATTGGCATGAACTTTTTTATGGAAGCAGCCAAATTACGCGCCGCCCGCCTGATGTGGCACGACATCATGCAAGAATTTGAACCCAAGAACCCGAAATCCTCAATACTGCGCACCCATTGCCAGACGTCCGGCGTTTCATTGCAGGAACAGGATCCTTACAACAACGTCGTGCGCACTGCTTACGAGGCGATGTCGGCGGTGCTGGGCGGCACTCAAAGTCTGCACACCAATGCGCTGGACGAGGCAATTGCCCTTCCGACGGATTTTTCTGCGCGCATTGCACGCAACACCCAGTTGATCCTGCAAGAGGAAACCGGCGTAACCAATGTGGTCGATCCTCTGGCCGGGTCGTATTACGTTGAAAAACTCACCCACGATCTGATGTCGCAGGCCTGGACACTCATCCACGAGGTCGAAGAGATGGGCGGCATGACCAAGGCTGTCGCCAGTGGCCTGCCCAAGTTGCGCATTGAAGAATCCGCAGCAACGCGTCAGGCGCTGATCGACAAAGGCGACGAGGTCATTGTTGGGGTCAACAAATATAAGCTCGATCAGCAAGACCCAATAGACATTCTGGATATCGACAACGACGCTGTGCGACTCTCACAGGTAACACGGCTCAATAAAATGCGCGCCAGTCGTAATGAGAGCGCGTGTGGTGCGTCGCTGGCAGAACTGTCTCGTCGGGCGGCCGAAGGCGGCAATCTTCTTGAAGCAGCGGTTGAGGCCGCCCGTGCCCGCGCATCTGTAGGAGAAATCAGTATGGCTTTGGAAAAAGAATTTGGCCGCCACCGTGCCGAGGTCAAAACCCTCGCAGGTGTATATGGCGCGGCCTATGAAGGGGATGCGGGTTTTGCTGCGATCCAGAAGTCGGTCGAAGATTTTGCCGAAGACGAAGGCCGCCGCCCCCGTATGCTGGTGGTCAAAATGGGGCAGGACGGACATGACCGGGGCGCCAAGGTCATTGCGACCGCGTTTGCTGATATCGGATTTGACGTCGATGTGGGGCCTTTGTTCCAGACTCCGGAAGAAGCCGCGCAAGATGCGGTTGACAATGATGTACATGTTGTCGGGATCAGTTCGCAGGCGGCAGGCCACAAAACACTGGCACCCCAATTAGTGCAGGCCCTGAACGACGCAGGGGCATCTGACATCATAGTTGTCTGTGGCGGTGTAATCCCGCAGCAGGACTATCAATTCCTCTATGATGCAGGTGTCAAAGCAATTTTTGGCCCCGGGACCAATATCCCTGAGGCTGCGCAGGACATTTTGGGTCTGATCCGGAAAGCAAAAGGCTGATGCGTAAGCGCGCCAAAATTCTATTGGGCATGGTTGGTGGGGCCTTGTGGGCGCTTGCGATTGTGTGGGGAACACAGATAGCGGGCGGGCCGTTCCTGCCAGCCAATGTTGCGTTGCTCACCGCCTTCTTTGTGCCGGGGCTGACGATGCTGGCCATGACTGGGCGCTTGGCACAACGACGGTTTTTTGATGACAAGACCATCGATGGAGAGGCATTTGCACCGGGCAGTGCCGCGTGGGTGGATCAGAGGGTGCTGGTCAATACAACAGAACAGATCGTGCTGGCACTGGCGATCTGGCCTTTTGTTGCAGTGACCTTGGGCGGGTCAGTTGTATTGGTCATGGGGGTTGCTTTTGGCGTCGCGCGGCTGCTGTTTTGGATCGGCTATCACCTGTCACCGCCTTTGCGCGGCTTTGGCTTTGCTGCGACTTTTTATCCGACTGTTTTGGCGGCGTTCTGGTCTATCGTCGTCTGGGCCTTCTGATCGTGCAAGGACGACGCTGCCGCTGACGGAGTGTTGATGTCTGGATCAAATACCCGACGCATTGTGATCTGACAGAGTGACAGCTTCGTAAATAAAGCCCACAAATCTTTTTATTTCAGATTTGGTAGGAAATAATCAAATTTAATAAAGATGCATCGCCCAAAGCTTCGCTTTGGGTCGTAGAACCGAGTAGTGTTGATGAAAATTGATTATTGTCCATGACAGGGTCCGGAATCGGTGAGGGAGATCCAGCCAATGCGGTTAGATCATATTGCGATCGCAGGTCGAACGCTTGAAGAAGCTGTCGACTGGACCGAATCAAGTTTGGATGTGCCGCTTCAGTCCGGTGGTGCACACCAGGTTTACGGCACACACAATCGGCTTTTGGGACTGGAGGACGGGGTCTATCTCGAGGCGATCGCTTCTGACCCTTCAACCCCGCCTTTGCCTTATGCCCGCTGGTTTGATTTGGATCGCTTTGAGGGGCCGCCTCGGTTGAGCAACTGGATCTGCCAAGTTCCGGATTTGGATGCAGCATTGGTGGATTTGCCGCAGGCTGGGCAGGCAATTCAGCTTAGCCGTGGCGCTTTGCGCTGGCGCATGGCAGTCCCGATCAGTGGCGTGCTGCCCTACGATAACTGTTTTCCAGCGTTGATCGAATGGCAAACACCGGTGCATCCTAGTGCGGTGTTGACGGATCATGGGTGTCGACTGCAACGACTGACAGTGTCCCACCCCAAGGCCGAGGCATTGCGCAACAACCTGGCGCCCCATCTCGAAGGGGGCGTCGTCCGATTTGAAACTGGTCCTTGCGGCCTGTCTGCGGAAATCGAAACACGATCAGGGGTCAAACACCTGTGACGCTGATCCGACAGGCCACCCCAGAGGACGCCGAGGCAATCTGCGATATCTGGAATGCGGTGATCCGGGATACCCTTATTACGTTTACGACTGACGAGAAAACACCTGATGCCATGACGCGAGACATCAAGAGGCACGGGTCTGCGTTTCTCGTGGCTGCCGCCACGGACGGACACCTTCAAGGATTTGCTTGCTACGGCGCATTTCGGTCTGGACCGGGATATGATTTCACCCGGGAACACACGGTCATGCTGGCCTCATCGGCGCGCGGACAAGGGACCGGGCGATTGCTGATGGAGGCACTTGAACAGGTTGCGCAGTCAGGAGATGTGATGAGCCTGATTGCTGGCATCAGCGGTAAGAACCCGGGCGGAATTGCGTTTCATCGCAGCCTCGGTTTTGACGTTGTGGGTCGTGTCCCAAAAGTTGGCTTCAAATCCGGGCAATGGATAGATTTGGTCCTAATGCAGAAATTTATCGGTGTGCCCCACTGACACTTCCATTCACAGTCGCTATCGTCGAGCCATGTCACTTTGGTCTCGCATATCGGATGCTTTGTCAGCCCTCACTCAAGGCGAAAGCCTATCTGCTGTTTTTGAGAAACTGCACACTCCGCCGGAACGTAGAGTCGCCTTTGCCATTGCCGTAATTGCACTTGGGGCGAAAATGGCCAAGGCCGATGGGCATGTGACTCGTGACGAAGTGACGGCCTTTCGAGAGGTTTTTCAGATTGCTGCAGCAGACGAGGCGGGGGCGGCAAAGGTTTTTAATCTCGCGCGCCAGGATGTGGCAGGATTCGAAGATTATGCAACGCGCATTTACACTATGTTCGAAGGGGAAATCGGAACGCTAAGCGATCTTATGGAAGGGTTGTTTCATATCGCCCTGGCGGACGGGTTTTATCATCCGAACGAAAACCTGTTTCTCGAACGGGTCTCCGAGATTTTCCAGTTGCCGAATGCAGAATTCATGGCCCTGCGCGCCCGGTTTGTGCCAGATGCTCAACCTGACCCATATACGGTTTTGGGAGTCACCCCCGATATGACGACAAAAGAGATTCGGGCAGTATGGCGTGATCTGGTGCGCAGTACCCATCCGGACGCCATGTTTGCGCGCGGTGTGCCGGAAGAGGCGATCAAATTGGCCGAGAAGCGCTTGATTGACATTAATCGGGCCTGGGATGCCATCACCGAGGCACGTAGCTGATGCGCATTGCCACTTATAATGTGGAGTGGTTTGCCAACCTTTTTGATACCGAAAACACCCTAATGGTTGATGACAAGTGGTCTGGCAGGCGTGACGTGACGCGCGCCCAACAGGCCGAGGCGTTGGGCGTCGTATTCACCGCACTCGATGCGGATGCAGTGATGATCATAGAAGCCCCCGATGAAAGCCGTCGCCAATCCAGCGTCGCTGCATTGGAGAGCTTTGCTGCAGGGTTTGATCTGCGCGCCCGTCGTGCCGTGATTGGGTTTGCAAACGACACGCAGCAGGAAATCGCCTTGCTGTACGACCCGGACATGCTTTCGGTTTCCCACGACCCGCAGGGCGACCCGACGGGAAAAAAAGGCGCGACGGATGCTCCGCGGTTTGACGGCGTTTATCGAATCGATCTGGACATTGATGCACACGAAGATCTGGTTCGGTTTTCCAAGCCGCCGTTGGAGTTGCTGCTGGAAACCGCCAAAGGAACTTCCTTTCGCATGATTGGGGCGCATCTAAAGTCCAAAGCGCCGCATGGTGCCCGCGGACGAGACGAGGTTATGCGCCATTCCATTGCCAACCGGCGCAAGCAACTTGCTCAGGCGATCTGGCTGCGCTCGCGTATCGTTTCGCATCTTGAGACGGACACATCGCTTATCGTGCTTGGCGATCTGAACGACGGCCCGGGGCTTGATGAATATGAGCACCTTTTTGGCCGTTCTTCTGTCGAGATTGTAATGGGAGAGGGAAACCAACATTGCTTATATGACCCCCACGCCCGCCGTGCATTACTGCGCCGGATTCCGGCAATTCCAACCACCGCACGCTTTTTTATCAAAAGCGAAGGCCGGTATTTGCAAGCTTTGCTGGATTATATCATGATCTCCGAAGATTTGCGCGCCAACAATCCGGTTTGGCGCATCTGGCATCCACTCGATGATCCCGCCTGCTGGGCGGTGCCAGAATTGCGCGATGCGTTGGTCACCGCATCGGACCATTTCCCGGTTACACTTGATATTGATCTTTGACCCTTAAAATTGCGCACGAATTGCGCTATATTGGTGCCATGAGACACTTGATTGCGATCTTGGCTTTGCTCACCTTGAACCCTCCTTCAGCCCAGGCGGAGGAGGAAGGTCTGTCACTGATGGAACGCGGGGCGAGATTGTTCATGGAAGGTATTCTGAAAGAGATGGAGCCGACGCTGGACAATCTGCAAGGTCTTGCAGACGAAATGGGACCTGCCTTGCGTAGCTTTGCAGAAGAAATGGGGCCAGCATTGACTGACTTGTTGGCCAAAGTCGAGGATTGGAGCGTATATCATCCACCGGAAATCCTACCGAATGGTGACATCATCTTGCGCAAGAAATTGCCAGAAGAAACCCCCCATGATCCCGACCAGTCGATCGATTTATAGATCGTCAGATTTATCTAGCGATTTTGACGCAGACCTCCGCACCAAGCGAGGAAGCCAGTGACAGGAACCGCGCCTTAGGGACTTCGCCATAAAGAGGAACTGCAGCTTTAGTCAGCCGAAGCTCCAGTAATCGCTTCTTGGGAAACCAGCGCATTTTTGCCATCTGAGCGTCCGATTGCATCCACAGCATTGAACCAAATCGCATGGCTTTTCCCACAATCTCGGCCTGCAGTTGAGTTTTTTCGTCAACCAAATCATATAAATCCTGAAACCGTGTCCCCTCGCGCTTGTTACGGTATCTGTGCAACAGCGCAAGCCCCAGAAAGATCCGCTCACCGTGTTTGAGGCCACCAAGGTTGGCGCGGGTGGCGTTATCAAAGCACACTTCGGCGCGATAGTCCGGGTGCGCACGCCAACTGACATCATGGAGCAGACAGGCTGCTTTGATCAGTCTTCGCTGCTCGTCCGAGGTGGATTGGAAAAGTGGCATGATGAAATTGTACAATGTCTTGCCGTAGCCGGGCAGACGGGCGTCCTTTACCTCGGCAAACCGGCAGGACTCGATCAGGGGGTCGCGGTCCCGCAACCTTTGCGGCATTTGTTCGTATAACATGCCTTCGCGAATCCCGTAGCTGGACAGGGCGATGTCTTTTGGACGAAATGTACTGATCAGTCTCTTAAGCACTTCGGACGCAATTGGGATCAATGACATTCGCGCCGAGGAGATGCTGATTTCGGAGCTTAGCGCACTCAAATCACATTCTTCGATATACCGGATTGTGGCTCGGGCAGACTTTGCCGTCATGCGGTATTCGTGTAGAACATGAAGCGGATAACCGCGTCGGTGCATATCGATGCGCGCGATCGCACGCCAGGATCCTCCGACCAGAAATAACCGATCGCGCTGGGCGCCCAAGGTTGCACTCAGTTTTGTCAGAACCGCCTTGATGTGCGCCTGACGCCCTGCCTTGCCGCCCTTGATGTCGCAGAGTTTCAGCGGACCCAGTGACGAACTGATCCGCTTGCCGACGCGGCCCTGCGAAATCTCGGCCAATTCCATTGACGAGCCGCCGATGTCACACACCAGCCCATAAGAGCCCGGCCAGCCCAAAAGCACGCCCTGAGCCGACAACCGTGCCTCTTCTGCGCCATCTATCACCCAGATACGTAGGCCGGTTTCGCGCAATACATCATCGCAGAAATCTTTTCCATCGCTGGCTTCACGCACCGCAGCGGTCGCAACCGCTGTAAGGGGCGGAATACCCATTCCTGCTGCGAGATGCTGAAAGCGCTGGATTGCAGCCAGCGCTCGCATCCTGCCTTTTGGATTGAGGCGACCCGTGTCCGCCAAGCCTGCACCGAGCGCACACATGATCTTTTCGTTATAGAAGTAGGCCGGGCTGCGGGCCGCCCCGTCAAACACAACCAGCCGAACAGAGTTGGACCCGACGTCAACAACGCCAACGCGGGCCAGTGCGCGTGATGATGGATCGTCAAACAGCGGGCGCTCAAACGGGCCCCAATCGCTGTTGGCGGGTTCGGTGATAACGTTCATATTGTTCCCCGATGGCGCGGCGTTGTTCACACTATTGCAAAATGGGCCAAGCGCCTATGCGGGTCAATCACTAGCGTTATTTTTTAGGTATCATTCGTCGGCATGCGCCAACTCGGGCACGTCTGATGCCCCCGCCGACCCGCGGCCTGACAGGGACGGGTTTTCCATAAAGAACCGATGGCAGCTAAAGGCGAACGTTCCTTCGGGCAATTCCGGTCGCAGGAAAGAACCGTCCGACCCAATTGCCCAGCTTTGCGCGACGTCCGCCAGATTGGCAGCCATGATCTGACTGACAATCTGAGCCTTGACGGTTGGGTTGTTGATTTCGATCAGTGTTTCGACTCTGCGGTTCAGGTTTCGGCCCATCCAATCGGCAGAAGAGATGAATACCCGCGCCTTTTTGCTGGGCAGACCATGGCCGTTGCCAAAACAGACAATGCGCGAATGTTCCAAAAACCGACCCACAATAGATTTGACGCGAATGTTGTCGCTGAGCCCTTTTATGCCAGGCCGCAAAACGGAAATGCCTCTGATCACCAGACTGATCTTCACCCCGCCCTGACTTGCCGCATAAAGTGCGTCAATTACTTCGCCGTCAGTCAGCGAGTTCATTTTAGCCCATATTTCGGCAGGTTTGCCAGCGTTGGCATGGGCTGTTTCAGCGGCGATAAGTTCTAGTAACCGGGATTTTAGCGTTGTTGGCGAAATCGCAAGGTTTTCCAAATGCTCGGGCTCGGCGTATCCCGAAAGATAATTGAAAACTTTTGTGGCATCTCGACCCAAGTTTGGATCGCAGGTGAACAGTGAGAGGTCAGTATAAATGCGCGCGGTTATGGGGTGGTAATTGCCGGTTCCATAATGTGTGTAGGTCACCAACAGGTCGCCTTCGCGGCGCACAACGGTGCTGATCTTGGCATGGGTTTTCAGGTCCAGAAACCCATAAACCACGTGTGCCCCGGCACGCTCTAGCCGGCGCGACTGACGTATATTCGCAGCTTCGTCAAATCGGGCTTTCAATTCGATCAGCGCTGTAACCGATTTCCCGTCTTCCGCCGCTTCGCACAAAGCCTCGACAATGGGAGAGTTCCTTGAGGTTCGATAAAGCGTCTGTTTGATTGCCACAACATCAGGGTCGCGGGCTGCTTGTTGCAGGAACCGCACAACCATATCGAAGGTCTCATAAGGGTGATGCAGCAGCATATCCTTTTGACGCATGGCTGCAAACATATCACCTTCATGATCGGTCACGCGTTCAGGTACCCGCGGTGTAAACGACGGCCACAGCAAGTCTGGGCGCGCGTCAAGTACAAGTTCCGACAAATCGGACACGCCGATCATACCGTCAATTTCGATCACTTCGTCCCGCCGCACATGCAGTTCCTGCATGATGACGGCTTTTAGCTTTTCGGGCGCCCCCGCAGAGTGGGTCAGGCGCACAACTTCACCCCGGCGACGGCGCTTGAGCGCGACCTCAAACTCGCGCACCAGATCTTCTGCTTCCTCTTCAACTTCCAGATCGCTGTCACGTAACACTCGGAAAGTGAAGTGGGTTTTCAGCTTGTAGCCCGGAAACAGGCTGCCCAGATGCAAGAGCAGCAACTCTTCAAGTGGCAGGAACCTGTGGCCATCCTGCAAGCCAGGGAGCGGGATAAAACGGTTGATCTGTCCAGGGATTGGCAGCAGGGCTTGCAGGGGGCGCTTATCGCGGGTGCGTTCAAGCTGCAAAGCCAGCGAATACCCGGTGTTGGGAATAAATGGAAACGGATGAGCCGGGTCAATCGCCAGCGGCGACAAAACCGCAAAAACCCGATTCAGAAACACATCCTCTAGATACACTTGGTCTTCTTCGGTCAGGGCGTCGCGTTCAAGAATTGAGATGCCCTGTGCTTCCATTTCGGTGCGCACAGCAACATAGACCCTGAGCTGGGCTTGCATAAGATTTCGGGCTTCTTCGTTGATCAATACCAGCTGTTCGGAAGGAGTTAACCCGTCGTCGGACGGCGTCGTGTTACCCGCCTGCGCTAACTCTCGCAGGCCGGCCACTCGGACCGTATAAAACTCATCTAGATTGCCCGCAGATATCGACAGAAACCGCAACCGCTCCAAAAGAGGGACGCGGGGGTTTTCGGCTTCTTCCAGCACCCGCCAGTTGAAGCCCAGCCAGCTGAGCTCTCGGTTAAAGAACCGGCCCGGCCCGTTGGGATCCAGATCCGGCAAATCAACTGCATCGGGAAAGGGGGCAATCAAAAAATCGGTATTGGTCATAGAGGCCCTTCAGCGCAGGATTGCAACGGTTTTGTCATTGCGATCAGATGGTCCCAAGCAGGTCTTTGGCCAACGCACGGTTCAGCTTGCGGCGTTGCGCCAAGGATTGATGGTCCAATTGCTCTACCAGATTGCGCGCACAGGCAAAAGACCGATCCATCCGGATCACCAAATAGGGAATAAGGTCCGGTGGCGGGCTGATTTGGCGATCTGAAAACAGCTTGGTGAGAACTGCAGCCAAAAGCGCATCATCAGGGGCCTGCATCTCGGCATTTTGGGTCCCCTGCATGCGGCTTTGCAGATCGGGCAGCGAGAGGCCCCATAGCTCCGGGGGCGATATGCCTGTCAGCAGTAGCGAATGGCCTTCGGCCAACAGCAGATTGTGCAAATGAAAAAGAGCGGTTTGAGACCCGGCATCCTTTGCAATCTCGGGAACGTCTTCAACAGCAACCGAGCCGGTTGCAAGCTCGGGGATATCTGCATGTGCCAGATTTGCTGCGCAAACAATCTGCGCGCCAGATACCGCAGCCCAAACATGCATCAGATGGGTCTTGCCTGATCCCGCAGGTCCGCTCAGCGTCAGTTTGCCACCTGGCCAGTCCGGCCAGAGATCGATCATTGCGACGGCGATGGCATTGGCGGGCGACACAAAAAAATCGCCCCGTTCCAATGCCGGTTTTGCCGGCAATTCGAAACTAAGTTGTTCGGCGGCCATTTTACATATCGTCCTGCCCGGATACGCCGCGGTAAAGCGGGCTTTGCGTGTATTGTTTCGCCGCAAACCGTGCGATGACGCCTAACGCGGCGGCCACGGGTACAGCAATCAGCATCCCAACAAACCCAAATAAAGCGCCAAAGATCGACAGAGCCAGCAAAAGCCAAACCGGGTGTAATCCAACTGACTTGCCGACCAACTTTGGGGTGAGAATATTTCCCTCAATCACTTGGCCAACAACAAAAATGCCGGCGACGAGCCCAACCGAAACCCAGTCGCCCCAAAACTGGAACAAAGCCAATCCAATTGCCAAAGAGCCGCCAATCATGGCACCCAAATAAGGGATGAACGTAACCAGACCCGCGATAAAGCCAACGACTAGTCCGAACTGCAAACCCACCAGCATGAGCGAAGCGGCATAGTAGGTGCCGAGAATCAAACAAACGGTACCCATGCCTCTGATAAAAGAAGCCAGCGTTGTATCAATCTCAGCCGCCAGCCTGCGGATCACCGGGGCATGATCTCGCGGCAAAAGGGCGTCGATTCGATCGATCATCCGATCCCAGTCGAGCAGGAGGTAAACGCCAACAACTGGGGTGATGACCATCAGGATCACGATATTGAATACAGACGCGGCTGAGGAGAGCGCGGTGTCCAACAGCTCTCCACCCCGGCTCTTGATGGTCTCTCCGAGAGTGTCGAGCGATTGCCGCATTGTTGAATCTGCATCCATCAGCGACGGAAACTGATGAGTTAGAAATGTTGAAAAATCGCGCACCAGTTGGGGTGCAGTATCAAAAAGTGAAACGGACTGCCTGAGCAGGGCAGGAGCCACCAGAAGAATCAGGATAGCAAACACCAGTAGCGCAGCCAATGTGATGATTGCCGTTGCCATCACTCGCGAGGCGCCCATCCTCTCAAGTCGATCGGCGACCGGATCTAGAAAATATGCAATGGCGCCGCCCAAAACAAAGGGCAGCAATACGTCCCCGAGCAACCATAACATCACAACAAAAACCGCAGTAGCGATGCTCCAATATCTGACCTGATCGTGAACTGGAAGAGTCATATGTGCCCATCTCTTTAGTTCCCTACACATCGCCTATGGTCAAACGGGTTTCAAGGGCAGACGGCTGGGCAGTGTTCGAACAAGAAGGGCCCCACCCTATTCGGATGAGGCCATTCCACCGAGCCAACGTCTTAAATAGCGGGGGGGTGTGAGAAAAGCTGACTGCGGTTATTGCAAGATTAGTGGCAGGCTGGACGTGTGCCGGGCAGCAAGACTTTGTCGACGACATGAATGACGCCGTTATCTGCCATAATGTCTGCGATCACGACAGTTGCGACTTCACCTGTGCCATCTGCGATGGTCACGCCGCTGGAGCCCTTTGTGATGCACAGGCGCTCAGATGCAAGAACTGGCTTGAAGTAGTTGGATCCGTTTGGAATCTGACCTGCCGTGAGCTTGCGATCA
>RCNB010001104.1_pt1 | contig 17190 bp, 7 predicted proteins | sample 2041321 | NCBI WGS metagenome assembly RCNB01 (sample SAMN09708232, study PRJNA481090) | Marine sediment metagenome, whole genome shotgun sequencing project. | reverse complement strand
GCTTTCAGCAATCTTTTCAATTTTTCTCTTAATTGAATTTGACCGTCTTAGCTCTATTGGTAGAAGTAATCCTAGTTTTAAGCTGGGCTCGAGAAGCTTCAATTTAAACAATTCATCAGACATGAAACTGCTGATTATAGATGTTTCGAGTAAATTTTCTTCTTTTAGAATTTGTATTAATTTATCAAGAAGGTTAACCGCTTTAATTTCGATTTGTAGTCCCATTCTTTTTTGCGCTATACTTATGAGTTCTTGTAACGTAGGGATTTTTTCGCCTTCGCCCGCATCCAAGATTTTAACCTGATCTAAAGTCATATCCTTTACCAATCCTTTAATCCCCGTGGCATTAAATGTGTCAGAATCGTGAATGATCACTATTTCTCCATCTTTTGTAATATGGATATCAAATTCCGAATAATCAGCTTGTAATTCAATGGCTTTTTTAAACGCTTTTAAAGTGTTGGGGGGTGCTATCGCACTTGCACCACGGTGACCTACTATTAAAATATCGTCTTTATTCTTTTTCATTCTGTAAATCTCACTTAACATATATTGATGCTGAGGAAATTTAATCATCCTTTTTAATTAAACATTTATCTTACTAAATTTAAATCGATTTGTTAATGAAACTATGACTTCTAATTATCAAAACTTTCATAAACAAAATTCTCATCGCCAAATTATTAGTAATACAATAATTACCTAAACGATAAGTTTAAATATCTGAACTCAACTTCTCTTATTGGACGCCATTAAGTTTATAAATGTTAAGTATTTTACATATTAATTGACGATAGAAGATTATACACGACTTCTATGGAATAGTAAATTTAAAAATTGATTTGTTAAAAAAAACAAAAAGTGATGAAAAATTCGTTTCTGTCCAGATTGCGATAATATTATATTCCCTAAGAACAATAAAATATTATACTGCAAAGCGTGCGATAAAGAATTCGATTTTGGAGCGAAACCTGACGATTTTAAGATAGGTAAGACGATAAGACACGACGAAAAGGAAACAGCTCCTATCATTGTGAAGGAAACCGTGGCTAGCGTTAAAATTTCGTCACGAGATCGAAAAGCTTTTGAGGAATTCTTTGGCGTAGGTGGCGCAGAAGAGTATTAGTTTCTTAAAAGCAGCGTACCAATTTTAGCTCATTTCTTCTTTCTCATTTTGTACTATAAATTGAAATTATACTTGCAATTATAGAACTAAAAATAAAATGATAAAATATAATTGGAAAAAAAATTTCATTTTAGGTAATATTAGTTTAAAAACTGATTATAATGGCTGAAGAAAAAAAGAAAAGAATCAGAGGTTTTGCCGGAGTCGTATCTAAGCAAATCGCACCTTTAAACGAAGTCGAAAAATTTAAAGAAGATTTCAAGGATAGAACCTTGAAAATTCTTTTAAATGCGACTGACGGAAAGAACGCAGCATTAATAGTAATTGATAAAGGAACCGTACACGTCGAAGAAGTTAAAAATAACCCTAAGAAAAGTCTTAAGAAGAAAAATGCGGGATGGGATGGGCGTATACAGGCAAAGACAAACGATTTTGTCGAACTTCTTACGAGTGAAGATCTTAGTATGGGTAGCGTTGTAGGCAAAGTTCTCACTTTCAAGATAAGGATTAGAGGTCTCCGGAAAGTTCTTACTTTATTAGAGCTTTTCAATTATTAAATTTACTAATTTAATCTAAACTCCTTTTTTTAATATATTAAAATCCGTAATAAAAGGGATAATAGCTAAAATGTTTAAATTTCTAACTTAAAAACATTAATGAGCGAGAGCATTTTTTCTTTTAATCCCTTTGTATCTTCCTCCTTGACAGATTGGATAATTACTTTTTTATCTTGATCAGATATACCATGAAATCTGTCAAGAAAGAGCATTAAGTATATCACCTTTTTAGAGGGATTTTTTTCAATGTTAGAGACAAGATTTTCAAGGAGGGAATTAATAGATATAACCTCCGGATCCGAAGATATTGGTTCGCAAATAAATTTATTGGATAATCTATGTTCTTTAATAAGACTATTATTTTCAATAATATCTCGGTTTATATCCCTAAGAAGATCGTTTCTTGAGGAAATTGAGATATCTGAGAGAAGTTCTTCTATTTTAAGGTTTTTTTCATCAATTTCTTTAAGGATCGAAAGAGTTTTGTCAACAATTTCCCGCTCCATATATAACCTAACTTTGTTTAAATTTTTAAATTTTTCCTTACATAGTTATTTGATATGGATAAATTTACAGAAGATAAACTTAGCCAATTCCAAGATTTTGTGGGATATCGATTTAGGAATCCTAAAATATTGCTCCAAGCGTTAACCACACCTCAATATGGAAATCAGAATAATCTGCCCCATTATGAAATCTTAGAAAATCTCGGAGACGCTGTGTTGAAATTGATTTTCAGTTTGAAATTATATAATGAAGGTGTAAATGATCCTGGTAGTCTTACTAAAATTAAATTACGGTTAGAAGACAATCAGACATTAGTAAAAGTAGCTAATGAAATGGAGCTATGGAAATATGTGTTTATATCGAATAAGCAGCCAATAGAGGGGACTAATATTTTAGCGGAGGTTTTTGAAGCTATTTGTGGGGCAATGTACCTAGATTCTGATAATAATCTCGAAACGGTTGAGCTGAAAATAGTAGACAAATATTTTAAGGATTGGAGATCAATGATAGAACTATCCCCCCATTTATACAAAAACCAACTCTTAGAATACCTTCAAGATATATACAAAACGACACCAATATTAAAGTTTTATCACATTAATGTTGGTTCAGAGAATGATCCTCGATGGGTTGCGAAAAAGCTTAAAATCTTGGACAGAAACCAAAATATTATTGTTGAAATTCCTCAAACTTTAAAATCAGACGAATTTAAGCGACAAATAGACGCAGAGAAGGATTTGAGTATTAAAATTTTAAAATATCTACAAAAAAACTGATTCCCTCACTTTTTTTCCAACTTAATATTTTTAGCTTATTTATATTTACCCCGTATAGATATTCCTTGATTTAAAGCATGATTGTTTCGAAGTAATTAGTTTTTATTGATTGTTCGAATAAAGTAGAATCTTAAGATTTAAAACTTTTTTACTACTTCTAATCCTACAGTAGTAATGAAATAATGATTTCTATTTTACTTTAATTTTTTAATATAAAAGGGTTAATAGTAATGTCTGAAGGAAGAATAATTAAAAAGACTCCAGAAATGGACGAATATGAAAATGAAACGGGAAAACTTGCAATTTGGAAAGGTAAGGAAAGTAAAGAATTCCGAAAGTGGCAAGTTAAAAAGCAGAAGGATGTAGTTAAAAAGCAAAAAGCAGAAACACTTTCAGCGTCTCGAGAGCAAAGAAAGCAAATTAAAACTGAGATTAAACAAGAAAAAGAGATAGGGAAAGATTATGAACATCTAATTGTTGTAGAAAATCTCCACAAAACATACTTGCTTGGGACTACCGCTGTGGCAGCACTTCGGGGAGTTGATTTGACAATTGATAAGGGAAACTTTATAGACATCATGGGGCCGTCAGGAAGCGGTAAAACAACCCTTTTGAATTTAATAGGAGGACTCGATACTCCTACTAGAGGAAAAATCTTTTTAGAAGGTCGCAATATTTCTATGCTTAACGATAACGCTTTAGCAGAAATTAGAAGGGAAAGGATTGGGTTTGTATTTCAATTTTACAACCTACTTCCTCAGATGACCGCATTAGAAAATGTAATGGTACCTTTACATTTTTCAGGAAAATTAAGTCGTCGAGGGAAAAGGAAGAAAGCTTTTGATTTGCTAGCACTCGTAGGACTAGATGAACGTTCTCATCACACACCTTCAGAGCTAAGTGGGGGAGAACAACAAAGGGTAGCAATTGCGAGGGCCTTTGCAAACGATCCTGCCATTTGCGTATTAGACGAACCAACGGGAGATTTGGATTCTAGAACGGGGGTTATGATTTTAAATTTATTAAGGGATTTAAACAAAAGAGGAGCTACTTTCATATCTGTATCTCACGACGCAGCTGTTACTGAGTTTGCTTCTAAAGTTTTTCACATGAGAGACGGAAAATTGACCCAAGAAGGGAAAATTAGCGGTTTGAAGGAAACAGAAGCAATGGAGTTAAAGAGAAAACAAGAAGCTGATATGAATAAGGAAAAGTGTAAGAGTATGATTTTTAGATATCTCTATGCGAACCAAGGGAAAACCCGAATTAAAATAAATGAGATTAAAAGTAGTATTCCAAATCCAATTATTGTTAACTTACCAGAGCATTTTAATGATATTCTTGCTGAATTAGTGCAAGAAAATAGCATTAATGGAAGAGTAGAAGGAGACGAATTGCATTTAGATTGATACTTTTAATCTTTTCAATATTTGACATAAAAATAAATAGTTTTTATACAAATGACTAACGTAAAATTAGTGTTTAAATACGCATTTAAAGATCTTCTTCGTCACAAGACGAGGACTTTTGTGGGTATACTTGGGATAACGGTTTCAATTGCACTTTTGGCATTAATATTATTTTTATCAGATTCGATTTCTGTAACTTTTATTGATTATTTGAGCATAGATTCCGGTCAACAGGATTTAAACGTACAAGTTAGGCATTACAATGGAGAACCTGAAAATCGTTCTGATTATTTCGAGTTTCAAGAGATAGTTGATAAAATTAAGGGTGAGGTAGAGGAAATTGAGGGATTAATCCCTAGAATGAATGTATGGGGTGATGTGAACTTCTCACAAGGATATGAAACTCAAGAATTAGCTAATGCGAGAAGATGGGTACAAATTTCAGGAATAGATTTTGGTACAGAAAATCAACTTGAATTTGGTAGTTTTATCAAACCGGACACAAACGAGTTGTTAGAATTATCAAGTTTACCCGTAAATCATTGTGCTATTTATTACGGCTTAAACGAAGAAATTAAATACGCAGAAAATGATACTATTGAAATTCGAATGGGTTTTTGGCACGGTAATCAATACTATTACAGCGTTAGAAACTTTACAATTGATCGTATTTTCGATTTTCAATTAAAATGGCCTGTAGTGTATACTAATCGTCCTTTCATAGTTGTCGACATCGCTACACTTTACGATACTTTTGGAAATGATACTTTTAATGGAAAATGTAACGAATTAATACTTACAATGAAAAAAGGGCAAAATATTTATGATGCTCGAGATATTGAAGGTTCTGAGAACAGAGTTAAAAAAATTGCGGGTGAAGTTCAACTACTTATTGGACTTAAAGAATACGACATTGATTCACCTAAAGTTGAGATTTTAGGTTATTCTGAATTGTTTAGCGTAGGACTTACAATAATTTTCGTATTTGTATCAATGATTTCGATGTTAATATCAGGCGTGTTAATCAATGGAATACTTAAGACTTCAGTGGAAGAACGAATAAGGGAATTTGGTATCTTTAGAACATTGGGAGCTACTAAAAAGTATAATTTGGTTATTGTCTTAACTCAGGGATTGTTGCTATGCAATTCTGGAACGATTCTGGGTATAATTTTAGCTCAGTTAGCCACGGAGTTTGTTGTACTCCCTATTGCCGGCGCTGTAGTCGCACAATCAATACCAGGATTAGCAGGTAATATAACTTTTTCCACTACAATATGGTCGATCCTTATATCTTATATGATTGGATTGAGTGTCGGAATAGTGGTAAGTATTTCTCCAGCCTTAAAAGTTATGAAACTCCAATTAATTGAATCGATACATCCTTATCGTAAAGAAGATGTTTTGTATAAACTTAAAAAGCGAGCTTCTGTTAATTATAAACTACTAATAGTTGGGGGGATCCTTACGGCTAACGCAGCTTTAGTTCTTTTTGTTCTCCCAAGAATTATGAATTCTGGAGATCTCTCGCTTTTTGCTGGCACTTTAATTGCCCTCCTCTTAATATTTCTAATTGGAATGACGTTAGCAGGTCTTGGTATTCTACCGCTAATTTTAAGACTTTTCATAAGATTTTTTCAAATTTTTACTAAAAAATTATCACCGGTATATCGAATTTTCATTTTTAGGTATGCTCGGAGAAATTCTAGTACTATAATGACTTTTGCCTTTACATTTTCTTTCGTGATTTTTACCTCAAGCGTATTTGGTTACTTAGGAAATCAAGGTGTGGTCGCCGCAAATCTTAACTATGGTGCTGACTTAGTTATAGAGACGAGAGGATGGGTTGAACCCGAAGAGGCAGCAAGTTTTGGATTGTTTGGAGGAGGAGGTGGAGGATTTCTAAGCGACTCTTCTCGTCTACCCAAGACAAGCCAAGATAATGGATTTTCAGTGAATCCAAATAGAATCCTTACGAGTGATTTTAAAGAAGAACTGTTAAAAAAAGATGGAATTGAAAGAATATCTTCGGTACTTGCGAGTCCATTCCATTTGACACAGATTTACTCAGAAGAAGGTAAAGAATTTACCGCTACGATCGGAGATTTAGCAAGTATAACGAGTTTAGATGTAAGTTTAATAGGAATTGATGAAATTTACCCTTCAACAATTAAGATAGAGTATATAGAATTTACTCAAGGTGATATTGCTTCTTCGTTTGAACAATTATTTAGGGAGCAAGAAACTCCTACGTGTATAATTTCTGAAGCTATATCTCTAAGTTTAGATATATTTTTGGGAGATATTATAAAAATGGAAATTCAGCGAGGAGATGAATCTGAAATATATAAATTTAAGGTAGCAGGAGTAGCAGCCGCTATGCCAGGATTTTTAGGGGAATTTTCAAGAATGGTCGCGACAGCAAATATGGGCGGAGTTATGATATCACAAGATGTCTATATGAGCCTTATGGACATTCCACCAATTCCTTATTTGGATAAGATTTTTATTCAGCTTAACCAAAATGCTCAAAAATCGTCTCAGGATATTTTAAATCTAATAAAAAAGGAGAATGAAGGTATTTACGATTTTGATATTATCAGTTTGAAAGCTGAGGTTTCACAACAAGAATTATTTTTTACATTAATAAGTGTATTTTTTAATATTACACTACAAGCAACAATAGTCATCTGTCTTTTTGGATTATTATCTTCTTCTTATTCCACGATAATAGAGAGAAAGAAAGAAATTGGGATTATTAGAACCTTGGGGTTAAAAGGGAAAGAAATCAGTAGGTTGTTTACTGTAGAATCTTTAATAATAATGCTGAGTAGCGGAACGGTTGGTGTTTTGGTAGGATGGACTACAGGGTTATTGTTAAGTGCATCAATGAATTTAACGAGTGGCTTGCCCAATAATCCGGCGTTTCCCTTATCAGATATGATTTTTATGTTCGTATTGTCTATCGTTTTTACATTGATAGGCATGAAGATACTATTAAACAAATCTCGTAAAAAGAAAATTGTAGACATTTATAGAGAAACAATGTAGGAGGAAAAGATAAAAAGTGAAGAAATCTAATAAAATTTTCATTTTCATATTTATTCTTAGTTTTCTTTCTACAGCAATGCAGAGTGTTTATTACAAGAATGAATGGGTTCCAACTACAGTGAAGAACAGTATTTCCGAATCTTCTTCAATGCACATCTCAGATATAGCGGGTTCAGATCTTTATGCTGAACAGATCAACGCTTTTGTCGCGGGAAATAAGTCAATAATAAAACAATCACTCTTTACTAATGACACAAGTATACTTTCTCGCTTTGATGCTAGAGATCCCGCATTCTATAGATGTAATGTCCTTTTTAGCGCATCTAATGGGATAACACCGGCGTTATTTCCTCGTATCCTTACCGAAGAGGGTTATAATAACCAATATGAAATGACTTTTAACGGTTTTTCTGGGTTTCTTTATTACGATGAAAAAATGGACGAGGTTGATGTAAAGATGAGAGCTGATCGAGCTTTTGAGATAATAAAAAGAAAATTTGAAATGGATTTAATCAAAGTTAAGGTGGATAATCCTTACTTCTTCCCATTTGTAGGACATTACCCCGATTGGGAATTATATTTCAACGAAGTCACAGCTAATCTTCCTATGGACGGATATTGGAAAGCTTTAAATGTTGAGCGATTAAAATCTGAAGAATACGTGCAGAATTTTCATTTATCCTCTACATTTCTTCTAGTGAATTCTTTAGATTTATTAGATCTTGATATAACGAAGTCTATTGATCAAGTCAATTTTAACATTGAGTCCTTGGATTTGGCATACTTAGATGATCTTGGTGTTGAAAATATTTTTGATCAATTTACAAGTGTTTTAGGTGACTTTAGCTCTCTTTTTGGAAATACATCATTAGTGATCAATGAGACAACCACCCAAGATGAGTTTGGTGAGTTTGGGAACTTATTTTCTGGTCTAAGTTTATCGAATGCATCTCACTATACTAGTTTTATGATACAGTATGAAGGAATGAGTCAAGGAATAACAAAAATTAGTGAAGAAGAATACAAGTTCAATTTATGGGACGCACTAGGGTATGAAGGTGCGCCACTCAAACCTAGCGAGAAGATTTTTATTTCTTTAATAGGTGCTTTTATGAGCGAAATAGATATTAATATCTTTTGTACAGAGATAGTTGATCATACCCCTCAGTACTTCACACTTTACGATTTTCTGATTGAGCAGATTGGGTTATTGTTATTTTTCGCGGAAATAGATTTTGATATTCAAATATTAAAGGATTATTCATTTGAATTGTTTTGGGTGGATGAAGGGGGATTTAAAAGAAATTACATCAAACCTGTGAATTTAAATGATCAAACTGATCCATTAAATTTCTTGCACCTTCTAGGCTTTCAAGGATTATCAGGGATTCCTACTGGAATTTTTAATCCTATAAGTAATTTTGATATCACATACGCGATAGCGAACTCTGAACCAAATCTAATTCTTACGAAGACTGTGATTGGAGGAAACACCTCTGATGGAGTTTATAATGACTTTTCTTTCAACATAACCGCAAAGAATGTAGGAAACGAAACTGTTTGGGGAGTACCTACTCCAATACCCATTGAATTAGACGATATATTCACTGTTATTGTAGGTCCTATCGGAGCAGTTCTGGGTCTTGATCAGGATCTTAAAGACGCGATCTGGGAGGTTGCAAGTGTCGAATATGCAGGCCAATATACTTCGATTGAAGATTTTTTTAATTTTGATAAGGATCCTCGTATTTTTTACTTCGATACAACTGGAGTGGGAATAGTAGATACCTACTTTCCAAATCTTAGTAACCTTACAAATTTACTACCATACAACCAAAATATGGGTCATATAATTGATCTAATAGAAACTGGAAATCCACAGCTAATTTCTTCGTTAGCAGTAATAGGGATAACTTCAGAATCTTTAAAAGACTCTTTTACCAACGAAGAAAGTGTATGGAATGACGAAAATTGGTTTTTAGAAGCCAACGAACTACTTACGTATACATATGATAATTTTTCTATTGAAGGGATTGACAGTTTTTCTCCTTTTTATACGTACAATTTCACAATAAGGGAAGTATTTCCAAACTTGCCATCTATAATATCTGGAAACTCTATTGGAGGAACTACGCCTTATATGGCATTAGGTATTGACGACCAAGATTGGGTTATAGAATCGGAACAAACCTATGTTGATCAACACGAACTAGAAGTCCAGTTACTTTTTCAGAACGAGTCAAACATCGACCTATATAATAATTCATTAAATAGCATATCGTTTTTAGCTAACTTCAGCGATCCTATTGATGTTTTAAGTTTTGAAGTCTTTAATTATTCATCAGAAGAGTTCATAGAGTTATCACCATATTTAACCGACACTACAAATGAAAGTGCAACGTTTACATTCGTAAAAAACCAGGGTACGTTTGAGTGGATATTTGACTCGAACTCAAGAGCGAACCATACGATTCTAATAAAATTATTGGGAGTGAGTAATGCTCCATTTAATGTATCTATAAATAATTTAGATGTAGAATTTTATTACCGAGATGTTAATGAATATTTAGTATTAGGTTCTAGGATTATCTATACATCAGAAAGCGGTTTGGTCGAATACGAAAGAATTTCAAATTCAATATCTTTAGGTACCACAAACATGGCTTCGATCGTAGCCTATGCTTATTTAGATAGTTATAACTCTTATGCAGGAGAGCTCAATAATTACACCATTATAATAAGAAATATTGGTTCATCTATTGCCAAAAATATTAATGTTTCAATAGTAATTCCTGGGATAATTCACGATCCAATCAACTTTACTGTGGAAAATAATCTCCTCAAATATTATCTATCCGAACTACCCGTATCTGTTGAAGAAAAGTTAGCGTTTTCGTTTTACGTTCCTAATTCTGCTATTGTAAGTCAGACTTTTATAAATTATAGCAATAACGAAATCATCGAAAATAGAAATTCTACATCTTTGGAGTCACAACCAAATGGAGTATATTATTCAGCTCCTGTAGATTACTTTTCTCGCTCACCACATGTAAAAACTTTAGAATTATTTTATAATAGCTCTAACTTTGCACCTAATATAGAAGACGACTTAAATTTATCGATCTATATTAAAAATAATGGGCTTAAAGGATTTTCTGTTCAAAATTTAACTTTTTCTGTAGGTGATCAGTTTAGTGGATTAGTTCCTATGAACGATTCTCTTCTGATATCGTCATCAATTTCATATAATTCAACAGAAATACTCACGCTTACATTAAAAAAAGTTGAATGGATGGGGTATTACTTTCCATCCATTAATTATTTCAGCAGTTCTGAGCAGAATACTATTCAAATTTCCTCATCTAAGCCTATAATTTTAGGAGTCATCAACTTTTCTATTATTAAAACAGTAGATAAAAATCAGATTGAGATTGGGGATACGATAACAGTCAATATTACGGTTATTAATACAGGAACCATATGTGCTAAAAATATCACAATAAATGATGCTACAAGTTTTAACAAGATCGAATTCGCTCTACTAAGTGGGAGTTTAATTCGTACAATTTTAACTATTCAACCAGGAGAAACTATAAGATTTTCTTATAAAATTCAAGCTAATATCCAATCTTTGGTAGAACTTAAACCGGCATTTATCGAATACTACTATTTAGAAGGATTAAAAGACTTATCGAATTCTATTGAGGTCAAGGTAATTATTCCAAAATTTATTAGAGTTTCTTTCGTTTTAGGTCCAGCGCTGGTTTCTTTATCGATTTTATTTGTTTTCATTTTTAAAACTCGTAGATATAAAGCAAAAAAATACGAACTTCAAAGAAACGAGTTAATGCTTTTTGAAATTTCTCGAAGTGAAGCTGTATTAAAAGTCGAAAGCACATTAAGGGATAGATTCAATTTGATTTCCAAAGAGGAAAAATCTAAAATTATCTCTGATAAGGGAGGTGAGCAAAACAAGTGAAAAAAGTGAATAAATACCCTATAGTTTTGCTTTTCATCATCGGTTTAATTGCAGGACCAATATTTATTTTAGATTTTCACGGATATGATAAAAATATAACCAATTCAATTACTCCAAACAAAATTGAAGACAATCTACATATTTCTAATATTGACGAAAAAGCTGTAATAGTTTATTTTAATAAATCCACATATGATATAAACGCCACCAACCGTTTTGAATTTTATGGAGGGAATTTGGAAGAAAACGAAAATTGGAATGGAATATTCAACAATTTTTCTGGGTTTGCGGGTTTTATCCCTTATGAAAACATTTCTTATTATATGAGTGAATTTCCCGACCTTAATATAGATACAGACGAACTTATCGACGTTCAAATGAATTACGCAAGCGTCCAAACCCAATCGGTGAATTCAACTTGGTATATCAACGGTTTTAATGGGGACACAGATTCATCTATAGCAGTTTTGGATAGCGGGGTGAATCCTAATCAGGACTTTTTACAAGGAAAGGTAATCGGTTGGCAAAACTTTGTTAACCAAGAATCCATTTCGGATAGCAATGGTCATGGCACGTTTATATCTTCCGTTATAGCAGGTACTGGAAATCCGACTAACCCTTCAATTGTAAATCTATACGGTAATTATTCGCATCTAGATTTATTTGACGATTTTTTACCCTCTCAAAATTATTCGGTAAAAATTTTTACCGCGAATATGTCAAGAGCAAATTCGAAGGTCAGAATTAACGCAACGAGTAGTTTTCAATTAAGTGAGATAGATCAATTTTGGTATGAGCTATATTACAATTCAAGTTTAGTAAACTCAACGATTATACAAAATCCTAACCAGTATTATGAGATAATTCAAAATATTGAGCCAACGAAAAGAGGAATGTACGATTTGTTCATTAAATATCACAAAAAAGGTGATAAAGTACCATCATTTTCGTTTAATTCATCTGTTCTATTTTATCCAGAATTAAATGAAGACAATTATAACCACTTTACTGGTATAGCAAACGCGACCAAGATTTTAGCATATAAGATTGTAAATCAATCTGGTGTTGGTTATGTTTCAGATTTAATATCAGCAATGGCAAGCGTTATCCAAAATCGCACAGTCCATCATATCGTAAGCGTTTGTTTGAGTATTGGAACATTAGGAGAAGATATTTCAGCAATTAACGCTGTGATTGACGAAGTTATTGAAAACCATATATTAGTGGTAATTGCTGCAGGAAATAATGGGATTGAAACTTCAGCACCATTAAATAACTTAGGTACGAATAAAAATGCTATTATTGTGGGTGCAATTAATGATAAAGATCAAGTCACATCTTATAGTAGTATGGGCAGAGAGGTTGGAAGTAATGTTGTTAAACCGGATATAGTTGCACCAGGAGGAAGTACAGTTCCAAATCATCGCTCAATAATTAGTGCTGATAGTAAATCTGATGAAGCCACAGTCTTAACTGGGACATCGATATCAACGGCCATTGTTTCAGCGGTAATAAATATATTGATAGACGCAAAATGGGGTACTTGGATAGAGTGGAATAACCAAGATTTATCCGAGTGGGTTAAAATAATTAAAGCTATATTATTAATGACCGCTTCAGAGACTAATATGGAAAGGGAGGACGATCCCCTAACAGAAAAGGATGAAAGTGATTATTCACCCTCATTATTTAATGGATTACCAAATAGCATAAGAGACGCGCACGAGGGTTATGGAAGGTTGAATGTTCAAGCAGCTATTGACGCTTTAACTAAAAAGATTGATATTAATGAAACCGTATCACATTATTTAACAAGTTCGGAGATAAATCCTCTTGGGGATCATGTATTTGCCAGAAAGATTACTTTACAAGAAGATGTACAGTATCTAATTGATTTAACGGATGTTGATACTAGCGCTGATTTAGATTTATTTTTGTTTTCAAATGAGTCAAATCGATTTGGAGAACCCATATTATTGGAAGCAGGACAAAAATGGTACGGCGATTTTAATTCTCTCTATTTCACACCAAAATCCAATCAAACAAATTGTATAGTTATCGTGAAAGCTATTGGAGGTAATAGCAACTTTAGTTTAAACGTTACAAATGTTCTAAATGAGTTTGAACCTGAATTAAAAGTACCAGAGATTATTTATTTTGGAGGATCAAAGAATGGTACAGTCATTAGCTTACAAGAATTCTATGGTAATGATCCTGCAAAAAATTATACTATTGATAGCTACTGGTTTTACATAAATTATTTCGATAACGATTCTTCTAATGTAGCTCCTCAAGAAGTTTACGTATCAATTGTAGAGACTGATACAAATTATAGTCTATCACAATTATTTGCGTTTGATAATAATTATACCAATGGAGCTGTTTATAGGAGTGATTTAGTTACTTTCCCTCAACCCGGTACATATCACTACTACTTTGTTGCAAGTGATGGTATTCACCAAACCAGATACCCAATATCTGGAGAATTAAACATTACAATAGAATTTCCAAGCGATAGCGAGAAATTTCCATACGCTCGCGATTTTAATGAGGGTCATAGCGACTGGACTTATAATGGAACGGGTTGGGGTTTATTGACGCAGAGCAATCAGAACGATAATAGGTCTTATCTCTATTCTAGCGATTGGTCGGCAATGTATTTCGGCAGAGAACATAATTATCCTTCAAATTATACGTATCAACCCTATGCCATTACGAATCCCTTTCCAAATGGATCTTTAAGAAGTCCCTTGTTTAATATTACGCAAGTTAATAAGAATACAACTCAAGTTTACGCCAAATTTGGATTAAGAGTTAGTATAAATTCAGGTGATTTCATTCTCTTGCAAATTAATCAAAATTGGACAGGTTGGATTACATTAAGGACTTACACTAACGAAGAAAGGGATTGGTTCCTTGAAGAAATAAATATTACTCAATATATAGGGAATTACGTGCAATTTAGATTCCTTGCTTTAGTAGATGAGGAGTTCGACCCGGTACGGTATAAGGGTTTGATACTTGATTATTTTTCTTTAGATAATTATACAAACATAGGATCGCCTGATATTAATTTTGATGTAAATATGGATTTATCAGCAACTCAAGGATTTAAATACGATCGCTTCACTTTCTCTTGTCGATATTACGATTCAGACGGAAATTACCCCGAGTTTGTATATATTGAAATTGAAGACACAAATTACTCAATGGTTAATATTTATGGAGCTTGGAATGCTAGTTTCAACTCTATCGCTGGGCGCGGGATTAAATTCGTTAGATCGTTTGTTCTTAACGAATTTACAAATCTTTCTTTTAGGTTCCATGCATTTGATGGGAATTTCTTAAACTCAACGCGCTATTACAATCAGGACAATTCTTTATTCGACTTTGAAATTCCCCCATTTTTAGAGTTTAATGTAAATCACAGTAACAAGTTAATAGGATATCAATTTTCAAACGATAATTTATCAGATTACTACGTTACTGGGACACCTAATCAAAAAGAGTTAACTCCATGGTTAATAGGAGATAATACCTGGCACATATTTTCACGATTTAATAAGAATTATCTTTATGGGGGATTGGGTCAAAGTTTTGGTAGTCTAAATCAAGCTTATGAATTAGATTGGGACGCTCAGTTGATAACGCAACTTTTATATGTTCCAGATGAATACGACGTATATTTGAGATATTCGTATGATATTTCATTACAAAATGAATTCTTTTTAGAACAGAGCGAATTAGATAAGTGCACTGTCTCAATATCAGAAAATTTTGGTGAAAATTGGGTTGTTCTTAAAGAATACTTTTTTGATGATGATGATCTTTCTGGAAATGAATCGTTGGACATATCACATTATTCTAATGCAAACATCTTAATCAAGTTTACATTATATTCAAATAACATTACATTAGGTTTAGGGACCGGTTGGTTGTTATCAAACATCTATATTGGATACGATAAATCTACGGATTTCGTTTCTCCTAGTATCACTTTAATTAGTCCTTCGAGTGGAGAAACGGTTAATTCTTTCACGTCAATAGAAGTAATTATTAGTGACAACAATGAGTTGGATAGTTCTAGAATATATGTGTACTTAAACAACAAAATGGTTAACACTGATTTACTAAATTTCAACAGCGAAACAGGAGTATTATTGGTTGACTGGGATACCACATTATATTCGGATGGTCAATATCAAATAAATGTTGTAGCATTCGATAAAGAGGGTAATAGAGCAGAATCATCCGTTAGTGTTAATGTAGAAAATTGGTTTGTTGATCTGCGGATTTGGGGTCCTTGGTTTTTAGTAATTCTAAGCCTTATTATTATTGGCGTACTATCCTATTTTATTGCCGAGCGGAGAGGTAAAATTTGGTTTAAAAATCGTAGAACCATAAACGCCGAAAAAATAAGACTAACTCATATAGACAAAGATCAAGTGATAAAAAGGATAGAGTTAATAGAAATTCAAGGGGAACAAGGAAAACCCCTCATTCTTCATTGCAAGTTCTGCAGGGCGTGGTTTGAATCGGACAGATTTAACTACATGTGTCCGGTATGCGAACATGATCAAATTTTTATTGCCTATAATTGCATAAATTGTGGAAAATGGTATTTTAAAGATGAACCGAGTAGTGAATATTATTGTAAAAATAATAGTTGTAAAGGAGTAAGATTAATAAATCGTGAAAAACAAGAAATTCAAAATATTTTGAATAAAGAAGGCATATTTTTAAGAAAATATGAACCAAAAAAGAGGAAGTTTAGCATATTAGATTCCTAAATTAAAAACAAAAAGGAAAAGCGTAAAAAATTGAGTTTACAAAATTTTCTATATAGGCTGAAGACAAAGATTAGGTTGCAGTTTTTAAGACAATCGTGGTCAAATATTAGAAAAGATCGCGCAAAAGCACTATTCGCCATAGGGGGAATTACAGTTTCAATAATTCTATTAACTGCTATAGGAATGGTCAACGATTCAATGTCATATAATTATATGGGTATAATCACAAGTACAACGGGGAGCTCTGACATAATAATATCTCAAAAAACTAAGTCGGATCTGAGATATGACACATTCTTTAACGAATCTATTATAGATAATAAATTATATGATATTGAGGGGGTAGAAGAATTATTTCCGAGGATTATGATGCTCATTAAAGCTTCTTCCTACAATTCAAATGCAAGTGGTACATTGCAAGTTTATGGCATTGATTTTACTAAGGAAGCGAACAATGGAAATATGGGGGATTTGGATTTGGTCGATCAGATGGGGATTGAAACTGGAGAAAAATATACAGGTGAACCAAATTTAGGAGAATGTGTTATATTATGGAAGATAGCAGAATTGTTGAACGTAACTTTAGGAGATCTAATTCATTTGAATTATCAAAATAACGATTTAGACGTTGAGGTGGTTGCTATATGTCACCAAGACCTAAAGTTTACAGAGCTAGAAAATGCTTTGGTGATACTTAATTTACAACAAGCTCAATCTTTTTTAAATAAAGAAGGAAAGATAAACTTAATAATGGGTACAATTGAAAACCCACAATCCATCTATGTTGTGAGTGATATTGATCTTACTAAAAGAAGAATACGGGAAATCGGTACGGCAGTTCAACTGAGATTAGATCTAAACGAATACACCGTTTCAATGGTAAAATTAGAAGAAATTACTGCTCAGCAGTTTATGCTTATTAGCATGACGATTATATTTTGGTTTATTACTATCATTTCGATGCTTATCACGGGTATATTAATAAATTCTATTCT
>RCNB010001103.1_pt1 | contig 17200 bp, 13 predicted proteins | sample 2041321 | NCBI WGS metagenome assembly RCNB01 (sample SAMN09708232, study PRJNA481090) | Marine sediment metagenome, whole genome shotgun sequencing project. | reverse complement strand
GGTCGGTCCCTACTTTTTATTCGTGTTTGGAGCTGGGCACCGAATATCCGCTGGGTCACCCACACTTTTAAAGGAGAACCTGGACATCTTATCCGCTGCCATTATCCCAATCAACAAAATCACTTAGCGCTTGAACTGCACCATGTTTTTCAGGGTTTCAGTCAGATCAGCGTTTCAGTGGTTCAATTCGCCGGAACCGCTGAAGCGCAGAAAAACTGATTTCGCTGATTTTGTTGACAGAGATCTTTGCTATCGTTCGCGGCACGCAGGCCATGGCGAGAATGAATATCTCAACCGCTGCCATTATCCCAATCAACAACATCACTTAGCGCTTGAACGGCAGCCAGGATTTTTCAGGGATTCCATCAGATCAGCGTTTCAGTGGTTCAATTCGCTCTTTTACAGACAGCCCCCCCCGACGTCAAGGTCTCTATCCCGCCATCAGCGCCTGATTTCACCCTCGATCTCGAGATGGAGCGGGGTCTCAGGAACATGGTCGCCGTAATCCGTCTGGTCCTCGAGAATTAACCGGATTTGCAGCGGCAACTCACCGGGGTTGCGCGCTAGATGAGCGATCACAATCTCATCGGCTTTGATACCGAACGTTTTAAGCAAGTTGCGGATATCATCCCTGCCATTGTCCTCCATTTTCACTGCCTCCTTCCTTGGATATATAACTTCTCAGGCGATAAACCAAATCAAGAGCGCTGCGAGCGCCCCCACTACGGTTGCCGCGAAATTAACCTGATCGTTTTGCAGCCAGATCAAACCTCTCACTTGCTGAGTTGTTGTTCCACAAGCGTGTTCCGGGCTCTGCTCTGTCTCTCTATTACAGTCCGGACAGAGAAAGATCGCCTGAATCGTAGCGCCAAGCAAACTGTCCACTGTTGATCCAATGGTCCCGGCAAGGAGTGCAATCGGCAAGAAGCGCCAATCGCGCAGCAGCGCCCATCCCAATGATCCGATCAGGCCAGAGCCACTCAAGATCGCAAAATACCCCAAAAGGCTCACGGCGCCAGATGAGCCGCGCTCAACACGCTCTCCTGTTGTGATCAGGCGTGGCCGCCGGCGAGAGAGAATACCGATCTCTGTCGCCCACGTATCCGCGGTGGCGACGGCAATCGCACCCACAAATCCGGCGAGCCAGAGGTTATCCTGTGTCAAACCGTACACTACTGCGAACAAGACGGCCGCTCCCCCATTGGCAAAAACCTGGCCGAGATCTCGTTTTCCGCTCTTGGAAAACATCCCCGCGAAACGGCGTTTCCGTGATCTACCGAGGCCAGATAATAAACTTGAGGATAGAAAGAAAGCGATTAACAGAACTGCGAGTGGAATCCCGCCAAAACCAAAGGTCAACCCGCCTACCAGGAACGCGCCGATAGCTCCATCGAGCGTGAGCGCCCCCGCCGCGTAGGCAGCCGCAGCAACGGCAATTCCCAATATTCCCCCGAGTAGAAGCTGTAAACCCTCGATTCTGAGCAAATTGTCCCAGCCTGTGGATAACTTGCGGATTCCCTGTGGATAACCACGGAAATCCTGTTGATTAAACCGGGCGATTAAATCACCGAGAGAAGCCGCAGCGCCGCCCCCCAGAGCAGTCCGCCGACCAGAATCGGCGTCACCCACAGCATATACGCCAGGGGTCGATTCTTCCTGCTAATGTACAGCCAGAAACCGGCCACTAGATCGATCAGCCAGCAAAGTCCCCCGATCATCGGCAGTAAGAGCAGCCGCCCTGGAGAGGCAAAGGTGTCAATAAACCCCTCCGGGTCAAACCCAAAGGGCACTTCAGGCGGTAGACCAGCTACACGAAGCCCGAGGTATCCAAGCAGCAGCAATGGCAAAAGAACTCCCACCACGATTAGTAGTCGCGCTGCCCGATCCACATCGAACACCATCTGCACGAACTGCGGGCGTTTTGATATCGCCGGTATAGTCTCCAATGGCCCCATCCTCAGAGCCGAATTGAAGGCGCTCAGGAACCCCTCGCGGTCCTGCGGCGAGATTGCAAATGAATGCGCAGTCGTTTGTATCACGACCAGGCGGTCAGGCGAGGTTGAAGCGAAGAATTCCACTCGACCGACTGCCTCATCTTCACATTCGCCAAGTACAAGCCCCGGCCAAACCAGGACACCATGCGCTTTTAGTTCAACGCCGAGCGCTTCTGCTGTTTCCACACCCCTGATCGCCGTGATTGGAATCTGTTCAATAGCTGACCCCCATTGGAGATAGAACCCATCGCGATCGAGGTAGTATCGCGCCGCGATCAAACCGTAAAGCCGGTAACCCACGACCATAGACAGTGGTATGGAGAGCAGAGGCAGAAGCACCCACAACACCATCCAAACCGAGATCGAATCCGTCGCCAGCATTATTAAGCCAAATACACCCGCTCCCAAGAGGAGCAGAAGGATTACGAAGCCAAAGATCATCCCGCGCGAGCGTGATGGGAGAAAATTCATGTCCGTGGCCCCCCACTGCTCAGGTCAGACAATGACCCTTGAACCTTCTTATGAAACCTGGCGTTGTTTCTCATCAATGATTTCTCAAAGCTTTGGTTTTGCTACTCTCGCTCGCGGCGCGTTATTGCCATGTTCTTTACGGGTTGCGGACTCATTATAGACCGCGCATGTCCGGGCGATCAAGCACGTGGAGTCGGTTTCCAAAGTGCGCACTTCCGATCGCACACGATAGGAGTCCCAACACCATGCTGTTTTCCATTGCCCGGCGAGGTGCACTTGCTGGTTGTAAGCACTGATTTTCAGCGATGATTCGCGGCGTATCCTTCTACTCCGCTGGTCCAAAACAATAAAGTCCGCCCAAGCGTAATACTCGGGCGGACTGCTTTTCAATCACTAATGGGGGATAGATTAAGCCTCTCGGAATTCGCCTTCGACGACTTCTTCATCATCCGCGCTGCCCTGGCTGTCAGTTTCTTCAGCTTGTGGTTCAGCCTCCTGAGCGTACATCTGCTGGCTCAGTGCATGACTGGCTTGGTTTACTTCCTCGGTCAGTCGCTTTATTTCCGACAAATCTTCGCCCTGAATTACTTCGCGCAGTTCAGTGATTTTCTCTTCGATCTGCTCTCTATCCTTCGCCGGCACTTTCTCGCCCAAATCTCGCAGGGCTTTTTCCGCCTGGTAGGCGAGCGAATCGCCTTCATTCCGGGCGTCCGCCAACTCCCGCCGTTTGCGGTCATCAGCCGCGTGGGATTTCGATTCCTGAACCATCCGCTCTACATCATCCTTATCCAGATTCGTGGATGCCGTGATGGTAACTTTCTGTTCCTTTCCCGTCGCTTTGTCCTGAGCCTTCACATTGATGATCCCGTTCGCGTCGATGTCAAACGTCACTTCAACCTGAGGCAAGCCCCGCGGCGCGGGGGGAATACCCTCAAGGCGAAACCGCCCTAGCGTCATGTTGTCAGGCGCCATCGGTCGCTCACCCTGAAGGACATGGATGTCGACTGCCGTCTGATTGTCCTCCGCCGTGGAGAATATCTCGGACTTCTTGATCGGGATTGTGGTGTTGCGTTCGATCAGAGTCGTCATCACGCCGCCAAGCGTTTCTACACCCAGCGAGAGGGGTGTAACATCGAGCAGCAGAACATCCTTGACCTCACCGGCGAGCACGCCGCCTTGAATAGAAGCGCCAATGGCCACAACTTCATCCGGGTTGACGCCCTTATGGGGTTCTTTTCCCGTCAGTTCACGGACAAGGTCCTGCACCATGGGCATTCGCGTTGCCCCACCGACAAGTACAACTTCATCTATGTTCTCTATCTTGACGTTAGCATCTTTTAGCACGGCCTTGAAAGGCTCCTTGATGCGATCGACGAGGTCTTCGGTTAGCTGGTCAAATTTCGATCGTGTCAGCTTCATTGTTAAGTGCTTCGGACCGGATGCGTCTGCGGTGACGAAAGGCAGGTTGATATCCGTCTCTGTCACCGAGGAGAGCTCAACCTTGGCTTTCTCAGCCGCCTCACGTAACCGCTGCAGAGCTTGCCGGTCCTCACGCAGATCGATCCCGTGCTCTTTTTTGTATTCTTCGGCGATGTAGACGACGATCCGTTGATCCCAGTCATCGCCTCCGAGGTGCGTGTCGCCGTTCGTTGCTTTCACCTCGACAACGCCTTCGCCCACTTCTAGTAAGCTGACATCGAAGGTACCGCCGCCCAGGTCGAAAACCAGGATAGTCTCGTTCTCCTTCTTGTCTAGGCCGTAGGCCAGGGCTGCCGCTGTGGGCTCATTGATAATCCGCATCACTTCCAACCCGGCGATCTTTCCCGCGTCCTTGGTAGCTTGCCGCTGGGAATCGTTGAAGTAAGCCGGAACTGTGATCACGGCTTTGACCACCGATTCGCCCAGATATGCCTCGGCGTCTTTCTTTAACTTTGCCAGAACCATCGCCGAGATCTCTTGCGGAGTATATTCGCGGCCGGTTGCCGGTATTTTCACCTGCGCGCCACCCGCAGGCCCCTTTATTACATCGAAGGAAACCATCTTGCGTTCGCCCTCGACCTCGTCAAAATGCCGTCCGATGAATCGCTTAATGGAGTAAACCGTGTTCTCGGAGTTCACAACAGCCTGTCGTTTTGCCGTCTGGCCGACGAGGCGTTCGCCATTTTTCGTAAACGCAACCACAGAGGGGCATAAACGTCCGCCCTCCGCGGTGGTGATGACAGTCGGATCGCCGCCTTCCATTACCGCGACGACGCTGTTCGTCGTTCCTAAGTCAATACCAATAATCTTCGCCATTGTTAGTCACCTCTTATGATAATCTGATAGCTTTATCATAGGCGAATTACGCTAGAGAACTATTAACGCCCCGTAGGAGCTAGATATGTTCCTGACCTGTCGATTTTTCTATAGCTAGCATTAAAAATGGGCTGTCCACCGGGTTGTTTAACATCTGGGTTGCGATCTTCGCAACAGGTCACGTAAGATGTTCTGCAATTACAGCGTCTATTTGTATAGATCTTATTGACGCCCAATCTAGGCGCCCTATGGATCATGCGCATTTATTCATCAACACCGAGAAGATCGTGAAAATCTAAAGACAACATAACGGAGATTCCATGAGCGAATTGAAACGATTCCGAGAAGAGAAAGATAAGTTCTTTCTGCATGACCATCACAGTCCAATAGATGACGAACAAAGGGGAGATTTCAGTGGGTTGAGATATTTCGCGGAGAATCCCGATTTGCGTATTCAGGTTGAAATCGAGCGTTTTCCAGAAGGTGACCAGGTCCCGATACAGACGAACACGGGAGACGTGCAGAACTATGACAGATTCGGCCGTTTCCACTTTGAGGTTGATGGGGAGGGTGTTGAACTCACCGTGTTCCAGAACGAGCATGGTTTCTTCCTGCCCTTCGCGGACTCGCTCGCTGGTCAAGAAACGTACGGAGCAGGTCGCTATCTCGAGCCGGAACTACTCTCAGGCGGACAACTGCTTGTCGACTTCAACCTGGCTTATAACCCCTATTGCGCATACAACGCCAATTGGTCCTGCCCCATCACCCCGGCCGAGAACAGGTTGAGTGTGCCCATCAGGGCAGGGGAGAAGGTTTTCGAGCTGCATTAATCAGGCACGGCTAACCACAAAAACGCGAGTCTCAAACTAAACGCTTCAAGCGACACCCGGGATTGTAAGGATCCGCCAAAGGTGTCGCTTATGCGTAATAGTTTGCTGTCTTCGCTTTAACACATAGATTTCAAGATTCTTCTCACAAAACTCTCACCTACAGCTAACATACCTCTCATATGGTGGAGATAACCTTAAATACGAAAATGTAAATGAAAAACAGCGAATCAAGCAATCCAAAACCCCCAAAAAAACAGTATCCATGGGTTTACGAAAAGGTCATCCCCATTGCCTTGGTGATTCTCGTCCTGGCTACTGTCTTTATGCTTCTAGTAATTGCCGCCGTCGTACTCGGAATTTTCCCGGGGAGCGGTTAGCTATACAGCGAAGAACATACCGGGGCTCTTGCGGGTTCGATCACATTATCTTTCATGAGGAGTTGAAATGACATTTACAAATACCATTATCCCTTTTATTTCAAGCATTGTCAGTTTCGTCTTTGCTGTAATCATCTTCAAACGCTACGCTGATCGCAGAGGAACGCATCTCCTGATTTGGGGAATAGGTATGGTCTTCTATGGAATCGGTGGTTTCTGCGAGGCGTATTTTGGTGCCCTTGGTTGGAATCCCTTGATCTTCCGTATGTGGTATTTATTCGGTGCCATTTTGGTCGCTGCATGGCTTGGCCAAGGAACAGTCTACCTGCTGGCAAAACGCAATTGGGCTAACGCGCTTACGGCGCTGCTCATCCTCGGTTCTGTCTACGCTGCATTTCGCGTGTTCACCGCCGAACTCGATCCTACACTGATGACCTCCAGCGTTCACACCGGCAGTGAACTCAGCGGCCATGCCATCGTCACTTCGGGCATCCGCACTCTTACCCCCATCTTTAATCTCTACGGCACCGTAACTCTTGTCGGCGGAGCAGTATATTCAGCCTACATCTTCTGGCGCAAACGGATCCTTCTAAATCGAACTCTTGGGAACCTTATGATCGCCGTTGGAGCTCTCGCCCCTGCTTTTGGCGGCGCCTTCAGTCGTTTCGGTATACCTGGTGCTCTCTATTACGGAGAGCTTTTTGGCGCCATTATGTTATTCGCTGGATTCATCAGGGCGACGACACCCATGAAAAATACCGAACCCCAGCCAGCGCTCACCCCTGTCGGTGATTGATTATGGGGATCCTTATCGAGCCCACGCCTGATGACACATCTTTGTGCGGACAGAAGGGGTCTCTAGCGGGTTAATAATTCACCCAGTTGAGATGGGAGGAGGGGCCGACCCGTGTGTCGGCTCCTTCGATAAAATTCGGATGAGAACCAAATACATTTAGGCTCAATAGCTTCTTACCCTCACGATCGATTTCATCCTTTCTCGGCTTGAGCCCGGCTGCGATAGTGATACACCAGCAGTAGAATCAAGAACTGAATCAGCGCGGTAATAATGGTCGAAAACTGTTTAAAATAAAAAACCAACAGATTCACACCTACTAACGAAAGCAGTAAGCCCGAGGCTGCAAGCGTGAGGCCGAACCCCTCGCGCTTCACAAGAAGCAAAATGACGGCGATGATCAGGAGTGAACCAACCAGACCTTCAAGAATCGTGAGCGTCGCAAACCATAGGAGCCCCGACTTGCTTGTAACCAGGCCAAGTGAAAGCAAATCATCGATCCATGCTGCCAATATTTCTGGATTGTTGATGCCTGAGAGAAGCCTGGCAAAGTCCACAACCGTTACGATACCTAATGCAAGCAGCGCGCCAATAAGAATCGCCTTCAGTCTGCCCAGTGTGATCCAGCGGCGCTCCCACTGCTGTACATAGTCAATAAACCTCTCGAACGCACCTTTCCTGTCCGGAACGACCTGAAGCGATTCTGAATCGATAAACTCCTGTAATTGGCGCGCCAGGCGTCGGTAATCGGCGTGCTCTGCATTCTGTGCGATCCTTGCCAAACGATCTTCGAGATCCTTACGCTCCTCTGATTCGAGATCGTGGTCCAGAACTTCCCCCATCTCGCCAAGCGCTCGATATAGCTCCTCGCGGATACTGAGGGGCGGTGGCCGCCTGACGTGCAGGTAGAGCCACACCACGAGTAAGAAGAAAGCATAAATAATCGGTGCAGCCGCGGGGTAGAAGTAGTCGTTGCTCTGGGTTATGAATTTGCCGACCTCATCGATGAACAACCCCACCCCGATACCCGCCAGAATCGCGCTGAGCGAGTATGCCCAACGGTTGGCTAAAATCAAGGACAGCAATACGGCGGAGAACAGCGCCAGCCCGCCCCATAACACATGAGCAATGTGAATTTCCCCTCCTCCGAATTGAGGATAGCCGGTTAATTCAAGGAAGAGCCTAACAAGTGTCACGGTGAAGGCAAAGCTCAAGAGTGTATACCATAAGTATTTTTCGGCACCCCCGCGCCGAACAGGCAACCGTACGCGACCCCCCGAACGCTTCATGCCCATTTCATCACCTATCCCGCTCCCTGCTCCTGAAGACGAGGCAGAGATAAGCGAACTAAGGCAACGCTGGCAAGGAATGCCGCCCCTGCGCCGAAGAGAAAGGGTGCACCGGGCCCAAAACCACTCCAGGCCCCAATCCCCTGCCACAATACTCCGGCGATGATGCTGGCTGGCAGGGCAACAAGACCGATTACAGCATGGAGAATACCGTACGCTGTCCCGCGCTGATGGGAGGGGACTAAATCAGCGACAAATGCCCTGGCTACACCTTCTGTCAATCCGTAATACACGCCGTAGAGCGCCATAAGCGCCCAAGCATGCCATCCATCAGAAGCTCTTGCAAAGCCCAGATACACCACGACATATAAAGCCCACCCGACCATGAGAATCCGCTTGCGACCGACTTGATCCGACAACGCCCCAGCTGGTACCGAAATGATTGTGTATATCAGGCTGAATACCATCATCATCGCCAGAATATTCACTACGGAAAGCCCTGTCGTTTTTGCTCGCAGAATGAGAAAGGCATCCGAGGAGTTCCCCAGTGTAAAAAGGGCCATGATAAGGATGTAATTCCGGAAAAACCGATTGGTGGACATCAGCCCGCCTCGTGTTTTCTCCTCCTTCTTCTCCTCAATCGGCTCGGATCCCTGCTCGGCACAGATCCCCATACCTGGCTTTATCTCCTGCACGCCGACCGCCAGCGTGATGACAGCCAATACCGCGGGGATGATGCTGATCAACACAACAGTTTGAAACGTCTCGCGGGACAACTCGGCAGCGCCGCGTTGCGAGACGAGGATAATGGCGATGGCCAGCCCTATCCCTACAACCGCCCCGGCAGTGTCGCCCGCGCGATGCAGGCCAAAGGCAAATCCTCTTCGGCTTTCCGGGATGCTATCTGCTATCAGCGCATCCCGCGGAGCAGTACGCAATCCTTTCCCAATTCGATCTGCGAAACGCACCCCCAGGACTGCTCCCCAGCTTGTCGCCACATAAAGAAAGGGTTTTGCAAGCGTCGATACTGCATAGCCAAGCACCGCTAGCGGCTTGCGCATCCGCAATCGATCGGAGAGCCAGCCGGAGGTCATCTTCACCAAACTGGAGACAGCTTCAGCCACCCCTTCAATTAACCCGATGAAAGCTGTCCTTACGCCGAGGACGCTAAACAAGAATAGTGGTAAAAGGTTTATCAACATCTCGGAAGAGATGTCGGTTAAGAAACTGGTCAGCGTGACCACCCATATATTCCGCGGGAGGGACTCCCGTTGATCGCTCCCCGTTCCACTATCTAGGTTTGGATCATGCATGGTATCGTTCACAGCCTCTCTTTACCCCAATCTCCTATCAGCACCTTGCCTGTTGTCACCGCCAGCGAATTTCTCCACCCATGTCATCACTATGAATTTCGACTTCCTGGTCTCCAAGCTGCAGTAGAATGCGCCACCCTGATATCAACGCCTGCGTGCAATCCTCGTCAGGGTGCGGGTACTCCAGACACCCGTCACTCCATTCAACGAAAGTATACGAGAGTACTTTGATAAGGCTTGGATCTTCGCCTTTAGCCTCCGCCAATGCATGGATTGCTGCTGGAACCGCTGGAGGATAAGGCTCATCTTCAGCGAGCTCGGGCTTCTGTAACGGATCGCCCAATAATCCGCTCAGGAGCAAGATCGTCCCTCCATCTCGCCCGAAATACACCACAATCAGGCGGTCATGCGACCACATTCGTGCTGATGATAGTTCGTCCGCCGTGTCCTTCCAGGCACCTTCGAGCAGCGCTTGCAGGTGAATCACATCTCGCTCGCGCTCGTCTGCGTTCTCAAATTCATAAAGCTCGGACTTTTCCCCGTTCAGCATAACCGCCCGTGATTCCACATCGAAAAGCGGCGCATCCTGACCTATGGTGACAATCTCGGCGCCGGCATTCTCCAGGGCACTCAAGATGTCGTCGATCGATTCGTACCGCTGTTCCTGCGGAGTCCCCGTTCGACCACATGCACAAATGGCAAGAACCAGGGACAATGTCAGAATACGCCTTCCAATCATCGAACACATCTCCAGGTTCACTCGATAAAATCCAAATCTCTTAATCCTTCTAAACCGGCAACCCCAGGTACAGAATAGCCATCGCACCATTTAAATCCCCCTGATCCTTGGGCGGAATCGGTCTCCAGGTCAATTGACTCACACAGGTTCTGCGCCTATGCTGGTGCCCACGAAACGATGGGCGACTCGTCGCTCCTAGAATAGAGCCGAGGGACTAAAGATGGCAAACGAAGTGTACATCATCGCCGCCGTACGCACACCCATTGGCGTAGGCAGACCTGACCGCGGGGATCTCTATCCAATCGCTCCTGTTGATCTTGCGGCCCGAGTCCTCAACGAGGCGTTGAGCCGAAGTGGCTTACGCCATGAACAAATTGAGGATGTCATTCTCGGTTGCGTTACGCCGATGGGCGATCAGGGAGCCAATATCGCTAGGCTGGCACTTCTGCAGGCGGGCTTTCCTGTTGAAGTGCCAGGGATCCAAATTAACCGTATGTGCGGCTCCGGCCAACAAGCGGTTCATTTCGCTGCCCAAGCGATTCTCGCCGGAGATATGGATCTGATCATCGCCGGCGGTATCGAAATGATGTCTCATCAACCAATCGGCGCGGACTGGCCTGAGTCCTGGCCGGAGGACTTTCCTTATCCGTTAGTACACCAGGGTCTCAGTGCGGAGTTAATGGCCGAGAAATGGCACCTGTCGCGCGATGCCCTTGACGATTATGCTTTCCAGAGTCATATGCGCGCCAGCGCTGCGATCCGTGAGGGTCGCCAGGAAAGCCAAATTCTTCCCATTCAGGTTCCCGATGGTAATGGAAAGACGCGAATGATCACGGTTGACCAGGGGGTCCGGTTGGAGCCAAATAGGGAGAAGATGGCCTCTTTGCTCCCTGTCTTTAAAGAAGACGGGGTGGTCACAGCGGGAAACAGCAGTCAGATAAGCGACGGCGCTGCGGCGCTGCTACTGGCTTCCGCCGACGCCGTCCGCGAAAACAATCTGAAACCATTGGCGCGCATTGTAGCGCGCGCTGTCATCGGCTCCGACCCGGTGTTGATGCTCGATGCACCCATCCCGGCGACGCGAATGGTGCTCTCTAAAGGGGGAATGACTCTCGACCAGATCGATATTATTGAGATTAATGAAGCGTTCGCTTCCGTCGTTCTGGCCTGGTTTGAGGAACTTCACGCAGACCCAGAGAGGGTCAATCCTGATGGGGGCGCCATTGCCCACGGGCACCCGCTTGGCGCAACCGGGGCGGTCTTAATGACAAAACTGCTCCATGAGCTCGAGATGTACAACACCCGCTACGGATTGCAGGTCATGTGCATCGGTCATGGCATGTCTACAGCGACAATCCTGGAGCGGCTTCAATAGGACTTCGCGAATAGATCTCTTCCCGGGAGCTGAAGAGAATCGCTCCCGGCTTTGTGGCTATTATCAAAGGAGAAAAACCGCTGCGCCGCTAATCAAGCCTGCTAGAACTACGAACCCGAACGCACGTGAAACCAGGCGTCTCAACCGCGGGGTACCCAAGACCATCGCCATTACGGCTTTCGCGATTGTGTTCATGATTGTCGCCAGGATGATGGCTATCGCCGCAACCCGCGCATCCAACAGACCCTTCAATGACAGATTGGACACACTCAACGTGATCGAGTCGACATCCGTGATCCCCGCGAGTATGCTAGCAACATAAACGCCCGCGCTGCCAAAATACTCGTTTGCAGCCTCGACCGCTACGAGGACGACGGCGAAAACAAGCCCGAAAGTAATGGCGGTTTTTAACCGCAGCGGGTTGGATAATTCAACGCCCCCATGATCAGCTGTCTCTTCTGCGCGCCCGCGGCGCCATAATATATAAACGGTGATCACGCCGGCGATAAGCATCGCTGCGAGAGGGACGACAACCTGTCTCACCAATTCGGGGTTCACAACTGCTACTTCAATCAGCACGCGCGGGAACATCACACAGGATGCGATCAGGATTCCCTGCGCCAATACAGTTGAAAGCCCCGCATTCGTTTTACTCCTCCCGGCGAAGCTCAATGTTGTGGCTGTGCTGCTGACCAAACCACCAAGAAGCCCGGTGATACCAACGCCCCGTTCTGGCCCAAGATATTTCATCAGCACATAGCCCAGGAAGCCGATCCCGGAAATGAAAACAACGAGCAGCCAGATCTGGAAGGGGTTTAGAACTCCGAAAGGACCAAATCCTTCGTTGGGGAGTAGGGGCAGCACAACTGCCGTTATGATGGAGAACTCTAGCGTTGCCCGCAGGTCCTCGGCGCTCATGCGTCGTGCAGCTCCGTGCAAACGCGGTTTCAAAGCCAAGATCAACGCCGTTATGACGCCGAGCGCTGCTGCAACTGCCGGTTGGTTCCATATCATCATCGCCCCAAAAAGCGGCACCAACAGCGCAGTTACCTCGGTGGTGATCCCCTCCTCGACGCCCCGCATCGACGATGCCAGCAGACTCGCCCAAAGAAGAAGGATCAAACCCAAATAAACTGCTAAAAAGATAAGGGGACCATACTGGTCTGTGAGGAAGGCCGCGACCGCCCCCAGGAGTGCCATTAGCGCGAAGGTTCGGATACCACCGAACTCCTGTTCACCGCTCCGTTGTTGGACAAATTCGCGCTCCAACCCAATCAGCGCTCCGATGAGCAGGGCCGCTGCAAATCGCCACCATGGTTCCAGGTTGAGTAGCTGCGTTATCAAGGGTCACCTCCCCAGAAAAGAATTTTGCATTTTGTTGAATATTAAGTTAAACCAAGTCCAGTATACTGTTTAGGCAATTTCTGTTTTCGCGGAGTGGTTCACAGAAAGGCAATACACCCATGGAACGAGTCGCCGCAGTACAAATGAGGCCCGAATTACTTAAAGTCGAAGCGAACCTTCAATCCATCCTCCTCAGCTTCGAAGAGGCAGTAAAAGCCGGAGCCAGGCTGGTTGTCTTCCCTGAATGCGCTCTCTCGGGCTACGACTTGAGCCTGAACGAGGCGCAGTCTGTAGCCGAGAGCATCCCCGGCCGCTTCAGTGAGCGCTTATCGCAAGCCTGCAAAGAACTGGACGCAACGATCATGGTCGGCATTCTCGAGAGAGACGATAGCGGCCGCATTTTCAACACAGCGCTCGTTAGCGGACCGGATGGAATCCTCGGGCGATACCGGAAAACCCACTTACCCCACCTTGGCATTGATCGCTTCCTCACCTCCGGCGAGGAGTTGCTCCCACCGTTAAAGACCCCTGTCGGCCGGGTGGGAACGCTCATCTGCTATGATCTGCGTTTCCCTGAGCCTTGTCGTGCGCTTGCTCTCATGGGCGCCCAGATCGTATTAATCTCCACCGCCTGGCCCAGCGCCGCCACCCTCTACCCGGATTTTGTCGCCCGTACTAGAGCCGCCGAGAATGGCATCTTCCTCGTAGCCGCCAATCGTATCGGGGAGGAGCACGGGGCCCGCTATCTGGGTCATAGTCTCATCATCGGACCAGACGGCGAAGTTCTGGCACAAGCCGGCGGAGAAGAAGAAACTATTCTCTATGCCGATATCGACCCATCGCTCAGTGATCAGAAGCGGCGTGTTTTCCTCGCCGGAGAATATGAACTCGATATCTTCAGCGACCGGCGCCCCAAACTCTACGGTGAAATCGTACGATAAAAAATACGGGGCATCCAAGATGCCTTGTCACACCGTCGATAACTATGCGGTCCGCGCAACCTTCAGTTGGATGCCCAGCAGCCATTTGCTTATCTCTGCGACAATGGCGGGGACAAACAACAAGGGCAGCACGATCTGCCATTCAGCCCAACCTAAAGGAACGGTGTTGAAAATCGGTTGAAGGAAGGGGACATAGATAACGGCGAGCAATAATAGCATCGACGATGCCACCGCATAGAGCATCCACGTGTTGCTGAAAAGCCCGATCTTATGCAAAGGATAGCGCTCCGAACGTACGGTGAACGCCCGCAGCAGCTCGGAGAAAGAAAGCGTGACGAAGGCCATCGTCTTCGCCTCTTCCGGAATTCCAGGATAAAGTTGGATACCCATCCAGTATGCAAACAGCGTGACGCCGGCGATGGCGATGGTCTGGATCCCAATGCGAGTGCGCATTTGGCGGTTGATCACAGGCTCGTCAGGGGGCCGCGGGGGTTGAACCATTATGTCTGGATCGCCCTTTTCCATCCCCAATGCAAGTGCGGGGGCACCATCGGTGATCAGGTTAAGCCACAGGAGTTGAATAGGAGTCAGCGGCGAGGGGAGCCCCGCCAAGATAGCAACAAAGATAACCGCAATTTCTGCCATGTTGCAGGACAGTAAATAAAAGACAAACTTACGAATGTTGCTGTAGATAACTCGACCTTGCTCGACGGCATCGACGATGCTGGCGTAATTGTCGTCCGTAAGGACCATGTCTGCCGCTTCCTTAGCGACATCCGTTCCAGTAACCCCCATTGCCACACCGATATCCGCCCGTTTCAACGCCGGTGCATCATTTACACCGTCCCCAGTCATCGCTACGACCTCACCGTGTGATTTCAGCGCATCGACGATGCGAACCTTGTGCTCCGGAGAGACGCGCGCGAAGACACCGGTTGTCGCAATCTTCTCTTTTAGTGCATCCTCATCCATAGCATCTAGCTGCGATCCTGTCAGGACTCCATGCCCCGACTGGAGCAGGGCAATCTCTTCGGCAATCTCCTCCGCTGTATCTGGGAAATCGCCAGTGATCATCAACGTACGAATACCTGCCCGGCGTGCCTTGGCGATAGCGGGTTTGACTTGCGGACGCGGCGGATCGATCATACCCATCAGGCCAACAAATATTAAATCGTGCTCGACCTTCTCCGGTGTAGCATCGTCGGGGACATCGGGCTCCACGCGAAAAGCCACTGCTATGACCCGCAAGGCAGAGCGTGCCATGCGAGCATTCGCCTCATAGATGTGTTCACGGACCTCATCTGTCATGGGTCCAGTTGTGTCATCCATCTTCTGATATTGGGTACACAGATCTAATATGACATCCGGCGCACCTTTTATCGCCGCAATCTCCCATTCTCGCAATTCGCTATCGTAGAATGGGCTTGCATCATCCGGCGCCGGATCAACGATCTTGTGTACCGTTGTCATCCGCTTACGGGAAGAATCAAAGGGGATCTCATCAATCCTTGGATACGCTTCCTCAAGTCTGTCCCGGAAGGCTCCCGCTTTGGCCGCCGCGATCAATAACGCCGCCTCTGTTGGATCACCGATTACACGTGAGGCGTCATCCCCATCGTTAGTTGATTCAGCATCAATCTGTGCATCATTCGCTAACGTGGCGACCCATAGAACCGTCGTCGATGCGGGATAATCGCGCAAGTTCACTGCCCCGCCATCAACCTTGAAATCCCCGGCTTGACCAAACCCTCCCCCTGTTATTTCGAAGGTCGTGCCATCAACCCACATGCGTGTCACAGTCATCTGGTTCTGTGTGAGTGTGCCGGTCTTGTCCGAGCAGATCACCGTCGTCGATCCCAACGTCTCGACTGAGGAAAGTCGTCGTATGAGTGCATGGCGGGTAATCATCTCTCGCATACCGAGAGCAAGCGTGATCGTCACGACGGCAGCCAATCCCTCCGGTACAGCTGCAACTGCCAGGCTGACCGCGACCAGGAACATCTCAAGCGGCGCTATCCCACGAAGCCAGCCGACCCCAAATACAAGGGCGCACACGACCAAAGCCGCTATCCCGAGCGCCTTCCCAAGCTGGTCAAGCTTGCGCTGCAGCGGAGTCGGTTCCTCCTGCACAGCTTGGAGCATGGCGGCGATCATGCCGATTTGCGTACGCATTCCTGTGCTGACAACGACGCCGCTGCCGCGCCCGTAAGAAACTACTGTCCCACTGAAGGCCGTATTACGGCGATCGCCCAGCGCCATATCCTGAGTTAGGACGAGGTGAGCATCTTTCGTGACGGGCACGGATTCGCCCGTTAGAGCAGCCTCTTCGATGCGTAAATTGACCGTCTCTATTAGCCTCAGATCAGCGGGGATGAAATTCCCTGCCTCCAGAAACACGACATCGCCCGGAACCAATTCGCTCGCCGGGCAGGTCTGTCGATGTCCTTCACGCAGAACAAGTGCGTCCGGAGCGGCAAGCCGCCGGAGTGCTGCAAGTGCCTCCTCAGCCTTGCGTTCTTGCACAACGCCCAGAATGGCGTTTAGCACCACAATAGCCAGGATGGCAGCGGCTTCGATATAATCACCGAGGATCGCGGCTACAAGCGCCGCCACGATGAGAACAATGACGATGAAGTTATTGAATTGCTCGAAAATCAACTGAAATAAAGATGGTTTTGCAGCTTCTTCAAGTTCATTGGGGCCGAATTGCTCAAGGCGCCGACTCGCTTCTTCTTCACTTAACCCTTGCTTGGGCGATGTTTGAAGCGCCTGAACGATCTCCGTTGCCTCCAACACATGCCAGATATCTTCTCCGTTTACAACAGCTTCAAGGGGGGGCTCAGATGAGGGGATGTCTTCCTTAGAATCCAATTTATATTACTCCATTACATAACTTAGGGGCATGAATGCCCCGGCGCGCGAATTATAGCACGCTGGCGTTTGGATTCTGCTGACAACAACAGCACAAGTAGCCGACAAGCTGACCGTCGCCATCATCCATCGTATGGTTGGGTTTTATGGTTCTCCTCCAAATTGTGTGGGTGACCAAACGGATTGTCGCTGCTCAACCCCAAGCCATTCTTAATGCGTTAGGGCCGGTTCGATCGTTGTCAGGGGGTGTGGGGCATACTTGCAGTTCACCCCCCTCCGAATGGCTAATAATGCAATCCACATACGCCCGAGTTCCAAAGCCGGTTTCTGTCTAATCCGATCTGGATTGCGTTTCAAGGGGAACAAGAGCCCGAGATAACGATTTTTTCACATGTTCGTATTTGCATGGTCGGATTGAACTGAGAGCTTGATGTTTGATCCGGGGGGTGCAGTTCGCCCTGAATGTTCTTACCAGGGTGGGGGAGTGGTCCCTCGACAAGCTCGGGATGATAAGTCCCCCACAGTCCCCTCGCGTGCACCCCCGAAGCAGAGCGGAGGGGGCGGAGGG
>RCNB010001102.1_pt1 | contig 17204 bp, 17 predicted proteins | sample 2041321 | NCBI WGS metagenome assembly RCNB01 (sample SAMN09708232, study PRJNA481090) | Marine sediment metagenome, whole genome shotgun sequencing project. | reverse complement strand
GGTCATCAGGAAGATAGTTGTAAATAAAATCCGTGCAAGTATTTTTTGGCATTCCCGCAGGGACAGAGTTTTCTTTCAATGAAATGGCAAACCCATAATTACTTGGTATATCTAATTCTTCACTATCATCTGAAAATACAAGAAATGGCATTCCAACCATATTTGAACAATGTAGTTCAACACGAGTGTTCTCGTCAAAGTTCATCTGTGACTGTGCAGGATTTAATATCGGGTCAAAAAGATTTGTTGCCCAACCAAATCTACAATTATTTGAACACGAATAATCGCCATCACCAAAAAGACTAACACCCATCTCTGTATTAATCTTTGTCAAGTCGCTTTCATTATACATTCCTGTCAAATCATTATTTTCTGTTGCGTCTTGTATACAATACCAAGTGTGGCTTTGAGTTAATCCATTTATTGTCCACGCCTTTGTGCTTGTAAGATAATCGTTATTAGTCCTGTTCCAAGTATTTTGAGTGTGCTCAGGTCAGATTGTTCTGGCCAATCATTTCCATACTTCATTAGGTGGCGTATGAGTGTAGGCGATGTATAGTATTTGGTGACACCGTAGTGCTCAATCATGTTCCAGACACGACCGGGGTCAGGCCATTCTGGGGCTCCCTCATACATTATACTTGTAAGGCCTAGAGCAAGGGGTGCAAAGACTATGTAGCTGTGTCCTGTGACCCATCCGATGTCGGCACAACACCACCAAATGTCATCGGGTTTTACGTCAAATGCCCATTTGAGTGTTGAGCAGATATATGTCATATAGCCGCCAGTTCGTACCTGTACTCCTTTGGGTTTTGCTGTGGTTCCTGATGTGTATAGTACGTAGAGGGGGTGGTCTGATTCGACCTCTTCTGGAGGGACATATCTTTCTGTGACTTGCTTTATTGCCTCGTGGTACCAGATATCGCGTTGAGGGCTCCAAGGTACTTCATGTGCCGTACGCTTCACCGTGATAACTTTATCCACAGTGGGGGACTCGGATACAGCTTTATCCACGATTCCTTTGAGATCAATGATCTTGCCCCTTCTCCATAGGCCGTCAGCCGTTACGATTACCTTTGCTTCAAGGTGTCGCACCCTCTCTGAAAGGGCACCAGCGCTGAAACCGGAATAGATCTGTGTAAATGGAGCACCCAGACGGGCGCATGCGAGCATAGCGATAGGTAACTCGGGGATCATGGGCATATAGAGTGCAACGGGGACGCCCTTCTCGACGCCCAAGCTCTTAAGGAGGGCTGCGAACTTGTTAACCTCCCTGTAGAGGCACTGGTAGGTAAGCATTCGTTTATCTCCTGGTTCTCCCTCCCAAATGATTGCTACTTTATTCTTCATTGCTGTTTCTGCGTGTCTGTCAACACAGTTGTAGCTAGCGTTGAGTTTTCCTCCGACGAACCATTCTGCTTTAAGGTTCTCCCATTTCAGGACGTTATCCCAAGCCCTGAACCAGTCCAGCTGCTTTGCTTCTTCAGCCCAGAATTTGTCTGGGTTTTCTATGGAATGTTTCCAAATATCCCTCAGTTTTCTTATTGGAGTTATTCTTTCTCCAGTGGGGAGGGCATTCATGAAATTTGATGCGTTCTGCAGCTTTACTGTTTGCACCATAAACCAGTCATACATCGACATTTGCCTATAAGCATTTCGACAATTGTCTAAGTATTGTCTCTAAAATACCCCAAAATAGTACATATTACTAAATAGTAAAAATGATTTATTGATTATATCAGGTGGAATATGTGGTAGAGTTTTATGACCCTTTTAAAAAATATGGATTAAAACGAGTAATCAATTGTGCCACCAGTGTCACAACTTTAGGCGGCTCAATACCTGATCCTGCAGTCTTTGAGGCTATGGCTGATGCTGGTAAGGCATTCTCATCAATTGTCGAACTTCAGAAGTGGGCTGGGATAAAAATAGCGGAGGCTGCAGAGGCAGAGGCAGGTTTTCCAACGGCGAGTGCTTGTAATGGTTTGACTCTTGCTGCAGCAGCTTGTATTATGAGGGGGACTGAGCTTGAGAATTATGAAATAGGTAGTGGTGGTAGGGGTGGATGGAGTCACCTTTCTATGAAGCTTCCTCTATATACTGAGGGATTAAAGACTGAGTTTATTGTTGAGAATTCTAGTCATGGTGGATATGCTCACTCAGTAGAGTGTGCTGGAGGTAGGTTCGTTAAGGTGGACTCCACAAAAGAAGCGATGAAAGATGCATATGACCCTGAGAAAACTGCTGGTTATTACTTCACAGCTAGGAATGCTCCCAAGGGGCTCTCTATGGAGGAGGTAATTGAAATTGCTCATAGCAATGGCGTACCTGTTATGGTTGATGCGGCTGCTGAATTACCTCCTAAAAGAAAACTCAAATATTACACTGGACTCGGAGCTGACCTCGTGGTTTACAGCGGTGGAAAACATCTCGCAGCTCTAAACAATACCGGAATGTTAGCGGGTAAGGCAAGCCTCATTAAACTTGCTCAATTGCAGGCATATCCTTTCAGTGGGGTAGGTCGTGGAGCAAAATTGAGCAGAGAGATGATCGTAGGTCTTGTGAAGGCTCTTGAGATCTATCTTGCTCACGATGAGGAACATGCTTACAATGTCTGGTTAAAGAAAGCGGAGTGGTTCAGAGATCATCTTAAAGATGTTCCTGGGATACACGCTGGAGTTACCTATCAGAGGGTAGTTGAAGATGGGGAGCCTATGGCCCCTTTCACATATCTAGTGTTGGATAAGTCTGTATGTGGGCTGTCTGGTCCTGAACTTATAGCGAAACTGAGGGCTTCTGATCCACCGATTTGGACGTTATGGGAACCAGCATTCTTACTTGGCAAAGACTACAAGGGCAAGATGTGTATCAACCCAGAGTACATGCTTGAGGGTGAAGAAGACATCGTTTTAGCAAAAATTAAGGAATATTTGGGTATCTAAAAAATCTCTTTTTAAATTTTATATATACCTCTATTTTTTTTTATCAAACAAAAATTGATCTAAGATCAAATCTTTATTCCTCTCTGAGAATATTCTTTAGAATATGTCCTGGAGGGAATATCTTCATGAGGGTATCCTTGATTGGTTGTTAAGCCCTGAAAATCCAAGTGTCAGGTATTGGGCTCTTCAGCAATTAATGAACCATGATGCCTCGGATTCTATTGTACAGGAAACACAGGATGCGATAATGGAGTCAAATTTTGTACGTACAATCCTTCAAAACCAAGATGTTGAAGGTTACTGGGAAGAAGAGGCCGATCTTTACCTTCCAAAATATAGGGCAACAACTCACTCTCTGTTAATTCTTGCAGAATTGGGGGCTAGAATAACTTCTGATATTCAGAAGGGGTTGGAACATGTCTTTCGCTTTCAACTATACTCCGGTCATTTGAAAATGAATATGCCCAAAACTGAGAGGGGAAGAAATAGTAAACTCACAGATGGATGCTGTTATGATGGTAACATACTTTACTATATGATCCGTTTTGGATATTTTGAGGATCCAAGAGTCCAAAAACTGGTTGAATTTCTCCTATTAGATCATGATAATCTAGATGCTGGTTGGAAATGTCGCGCATATCCCATAAACCCTAATGCTGTTTTTCCCGTTAACTGCTATATGGGTGCTGCAAAGGTATTCAAAGCCTTTAGTATTATTCCAGAGCACCTGAGAACACCACAAATTAACAATGTAATTGCCATGGAGGTGGAGAGCTTGCTTGATAATGGGATATATCGATATCTGCGTAACGCCGATGGAAGTAGGAAAGAAAAAGCTGGGTGGAAACGTTTTGGGTTTCCACTATTTTATCAGTCTGATATCCTAGAGGTTTTGGAAGCCCTTACTCGTTTAGGTATCCGGGATGAACGTATGCAGGATTCTATAGACCTTGTGGTTAAACTTCAAGGGAAGGATGGAAAGTGGCTTCTAAAGAACACATATTTAGGTAAGATGTGGATGGATTTTGAAGAGAAACACAAACCCTCAAAGTGGATAACCCTCAAAGCATTAACCGTTCTAAAGAGATGCTTATAGAAACGTAAAAAAAATTATTATAACCAGTGAAGCGTGCGCTGTTAGGCGGGTAGTGCTGCTACCAGTTCTATTTCTACAGCTAAGCTACCTATACCTACTTCTACACAAGTCCTTGATGGGCGGTGGTCTCCGAAGGTCTCTCCCCAGATCTTGTTAAGATATCTGGATCTGTCTTCCAGATCGGTTAGGTAGACTGTTCCTTTTATTACGTGCTGCATGTCTGTTCCTGCTTCCTTGAGTGTGACCTCCAGTTTCTTGAGGGTCTCTTTGATCTGGGTTTCCACATCTCCTTCCCTATGTCCCATTCCTGAGGTGTACACGAGGTTACCCACGATGACGGCTCCTCTTATTCTTTTTATTGACATTTTTTCTTGCTCCTTACTGTATATTCGTGTTGTTCTACCTAAAAATTCTTTGAATGGTTTGCTAGGAACCTTTATATTCGAGTATCGGACACGATATCGAAAATGATAACGAATATGATATCGGAAGTGATATTTAATGATGAATAAAAGAAATAGAAAACGAATAGGTGTACCTCGTGGAATGTTGAGACATCTAAGTTTACAGATTTTTAAACAGAGACCCATGTCGGGTAGTGAGATTGTTGATCAGATTGAAGATTATACTGATTGGAGGCCTAGTCCCGGTAGTATCTATCCATTATTGTCGGGATTGCAAGAGGAGAACCTAATCAAGCCCTTTGATGATTCAGATCCTTCCCTTAAACGATTTGAGTTAACTGAACAGGGACTAAAATTAGTGGATGAAATGTTAGAAAATGATCCTCGTCTGAAAAATAGGCAGCTATCCCTTCGTAAAATGTATTGGAAGATGCATATGGGAATGTCAGAGTCCCTTTATTCAAGCTTTGGGAATCTGATGAGTGTAATAGAAGACGTGTGTGCTCTGGTACGAAACAATCCTGACGCTTCAGCTAAACTTGGTTCAGCCCTAGATTCTGCTACATCTATTATCAGAAAGGTAGAGGTTTAGATTTGGGAGATCTTACACGTATATCCAAATTCTTGTCTCCCTACAAGAAGGAAGTAGTATTCTCTATTATCTTCCTTGGACTGGTTGTATTTGCTGACCTGTATGTACCTTCGTTGATAATAACGATAATCGATAAGGGCATTAAAAATCAGGATATGGATGTCATTATTAACACAAGTCTGATGATGATTGGTGCAAGCGTACTGAGTGCCATTTTATCAATAGCTAACACATATTATTCAGTTAGAGCTGCCCGTAATTTTGAGGCAGATCTCAGAGATGCTTTATTCAAGAAGATACAGACTTTCAGCTTTGGAAACCTAGATGATTTCTCAACGGGTCAGTTGATGACCCGTTTGACCAGTGACATTAATCAGATCCAGATGATCGTTACCATGGGCCTTCGTATGTTGACTAGAGCCCCCTTAATGTTCTTTGGAAGCTTTACAATAATGTTCACTACTAATTTTGAACTAGCATTAGTCATTTTAGCACTGTTACCAATTACATTGGTTCTTGTCTTCTTTTTCATTAGACTGGTTCAACCTCTATTCATTCTAATTCAGGAACGTTTAGAAGCATTAAATCAGGTGCTCCAGGAAAACCTCTCTGGAATTAGAGTAGTCAAAGCATTCGTTAGAAGGGAACACGAGAATAAGCGGTTTGAGAAAGCGAACAATGATCTCTTTGGAACATCATTAAAGATGAGCCAATACATGAGCATATTCTTCCCGATAATCATGACCCTCATGAATATGGGTACTGTCGCTCTAATCTACTTTGGCGGACTCCAAGTATTTGACGGTGTAACATCAGTAGGCCAGATCATGGCATTCACAAACTATCTCTTCAGTACAATGTTCCCAGTTCTAATGCTGTCAATGATGGCAGGTCAGATCTCAGCAGCAGGGGCATCAGCCGAACGTATAATGCAAGTAATGGACACAAAACCTGAAATATTAGACAGACACGACGCTATTATCCTTGACAAAATTAAAGGAAAGGTAGTCTTTGATGATGTAACCTTCAGTTATAGAGATGATGGTGGCGACCCAGTACTTAGAAACATCAGCTTCACAGCTGAACCTGGAGAAAAAGTAGCACTTCTCGGTTCAACTGGTTCAGGTAAATCCAGCCTCATCAACCTTATACCCCGATTTTATGACGCAAACGAAGGTCGAGTAATAATAGATAACATCGATGTAAGAAATTTCAATACAAATAACTTGAGAAGCCATATAGGCATTTGCCTACAAGAGGCTGTATTATTCAGTGGTACAATTAAGGACAACATAAGGTATGGCAGACCAGAAGCTACAGATGAAGAGGTAATCACAGCGGCTAAAGCAGCACAAGCTCATGAATTCATAATGAGTTTCCCTCAAGGATATGAAACCATGGTTGGTCAAAGAGGGGTAAACCTTAGTGGTGGACAGAAGCAGCGTATGGCCATTGCTCGTGCCCTTCTGCTGAAACCAAAAATACTCATACTTGACGATAGCACAAGCGCTGTCGATGTTGAGACTGAAGCTGAGATAGAGAATGCACTTGAAGTGCTATTGAATGATACTACAAGCTTCATAGTCGCCCAGCGTATCAGCACAGTTCTCAAAGCGGACAAAATACTCGTTCTTGATAACGGCAAAATTGCAGCTGAGGGTAGCCATAAGGAACTCATAGAGACGAGTCCAATCTATATGGAAATATATGACAGTCAACTCGGTGGTGGAGGTGCTCAGGCATGAGTGGACCAAATAAAAACTCAAAAGCCGACGATAAAGGTACAACTCAAGCTCGTGGAGTGATGGGTCGAGGGCATGGTCCTATGGGGATGGGTAACATTGAGAAGGCTCAAGACGCACGTGGTGCATTGGCACGTCTTCTTGGTTATCTTAGTAACTATAGGATACATCTAGTTGCCATTATTATACTGACAATATTTAGCAGTCTCTTAGGTCTTGCAGGACCCTACCTCGTAGGTGTAGCTATTGACCAGATTATCAATGGTGGTGGAGTAGATCAACTAGTAAATACCTCCTTAATACTTGCAGGAACCTACTTGTTAAGTGCTCTAGTTTCAATGGCCTCAGGGTGGGTTATGGCTATAATAAGCCAGCGTAGCCTAAAAAAGCTCAGGACGGAACTATTCGAACACCTTCAAACCCTTAGCATAGGCTTCTTCGATACAAGGCAAACTGGAGACCTAATGAGCAGGTTAACAAATGATGTAGACGCGATAGGTAGAGCCATAGCATCAAATGTAACCAGTCTAATCAGCAGTTCGATATCCGTAGTGGGTATTGTTGTTCTAATGTTTGGCTTAAACTGGGAACTAGCACTCACTAGCCTCATAATGTTCCCCATAATGATCGTTATGACCGCTTGGGTGGGTGGAAAAACTCGTTCAGGATACAAAGACCTTATGATGAATATGGGCATACTTAATGGGATTATTCAGGAGACCATAGGTGGTCAGCGAGTAGTCATCGCATTCGACCAACAGGAATCTGTAAACAACAAATTCACAATGACTAACGAAACAGTCAGAGACGTTAGCATTAAAGCAAATACATATTCGATGCTTGCAATGCCATTGATGAGTATCCTCAGTAACGCAAACATTGCCATAGTCGCTGGTGTAGGCGCATGGATGACATTGGAAGGAATGGCTACCGTAGGAATAATTGCCACATTTATCCAATACAGCAGACAGTTCGCAAATCCCCTACGCCAATTCGCCAACATATACAACAGTATACAGTCAGCTCTAGCTGGAGCAGAACGCATCTTTGAGGTTATAGATACAGAACCCGAAATAACTGATGTAGCTGATGCAGTAGGCTTTGAAGACTTCCAAGGTAAAGTAGAATTCATCGACGTAGACTTTGAATATGAAGAAGGAATACCTGTATTAAAGAAAATTAACCTAATTGCAGAACCAGGACAGACAATCGCACTTGTTGGTCCAACGGGTGCTGGAAAGACTACCATAGTAAACCTACTTACTAGATACTATGACATCAAGGGTGGTAGTATCAAGATAGATGGTGTAGACATCAGGGAGATCAAAAAGGACGACCTCAGAAAACAGTTAGGTATTGTTCTACAAGATGTATTCCTCTTCAGCGGTACAGTGATGGACAATATCCGATATGGGCGACTGGAAGCAACAGACGAAGAATGCATACTTGCAGCAGAGCTAGCCAATGCAGACAGCTTCATTAAGCGCCTTCCCAGTGGCTACGAAACAGAGCTCAGTGAGAGAGCTGGAAATATCTCCCAGGGACAGAAGCAGTTGATCAGTATAGCAAGGGCACTTGTAGCTGATCCAGCTGTACTCGTTCTAGATGAGGCCACCAGCAGCGTTGACACCCGTACTGAGGTACAGATACAGGAAGCATTCAGAAATCTAATGCATGGTAGAACCAGCTTCGTCATCGCCCACAGACTAAGTACAATCAGAAACGCAGACAACGTATTGGTTATCAACTATGGTGAGTTAATCGAACGGGGAACCCACGATGAACTCTTAGAGAAGAAAGGTTTCTACTACCGATTATACATGAGCCAATTCAAGGGTACCAATGGTGACGCAGACTTTGAGCGAATAAAACCAGTTGAAGTTGTACCTACTCCACCCACGGGAATGCCCGGAGGAATGGGAGGAGGCCCCCCCGGAATGGGTGGTGGACATGGAAGAGGAGGAGGACGCCCGGGGATGGGTGGAAACCCAGCTATGTTCATGGACAGAATAATGCAGACTGTCAAAACATTCAATGACAAAGACGCAACAACACCTGAAAATGCAAAAACCATCGAGGAGCTAGGGCTACCACCCCAGTTCAAAATGATGTTGACACACAGCCCGATGGGACAAGCAGGGATTTTCAAAGAAACTAATGGAAAATACTATGTGAATGTGGAACAGGTCAAACAGTTGCAGGAAAGGTTTAGTAACTAACTTTTTTTCATTTTTTCTCTAGTGAAAGTCTAAATTTTTTATGCTTATAGATTATTTGTTGTTTAATGTTTCATTATTGTGTTCTTGTTGTGGAATGATGCCCGAGTCCCGTATATCCAGTTGAACCAAGAAGTAAAATCAGAATGATTATGTGAGTGAATTTTATTATACCACATCACCCTAATGGAAACAGTAAATTCTAAGAAAAATGACACTTTATATTTTCTTTCTGGGGCAAGTATTTTTACTTATTCGTTTCTATCATGATGTAACAGTGTTCCCGAGTGGTTATCTCCTATTTACGACTTATTTAATGCCGCAGGTAGCTGGGTTCAACATAATCAGATAATAATAATCTACTCTATCATCACAATAATTATTGGATATGCAATTCAAAGGTTGATCACTGCAGATAGAGAAACGAATGGAGAAGTAGAGACTCGGTGAACATCTTGCGCACACATTAATTTTGATAATCCGGATGATTACTGCTCTTCTTGTATTCTCCACGATATTGGTGTTATTCAAGGTTAATGTTACAGTCATTACTGGATTCTTATCTGTTGTTGGGGGTACTATCCTAGGTTTTGCTGCAATCAACACATTGGGGAACGCCATAGCAGGCTTCATAGTAATATTGAGCAGACCTTTCATGGTTGGAGATAGAATTTATTTTCAGGGAAAATTTTCCGATGTAATATCAATTGGCATAATATACACTAAGATGAGAACCCAAGACCTAGTTTACGTGTCTGTGCTTAATCAAGAACTTTTAAAATCTGAGATAGAAAACTATGGAAAAAAGAGGATTGTCCGGAGATCAGTTTCAATATCCGTAGGTTATGAACATGACGTCGAATTCGTGAAAAAGGTACTCCTAGAAGCTACTGATAAAGTAGAGCTGGTTCTATGGGCTCCTAAACCATATGTTTACATCACGGTTTTCCAGGATTATGGGGTTGAGTATACATTATATTTCTTCATTAGGGAGGTTAAACGGATGATGCTCATTGATTCTCAGATATGAGATGCCATCTACATTTCATGCAAAGAAAACAACATAGATCTTAGTACTCCGCTTATAATCACAGGAAGTCCATTAGATAAAGAAAAAAATGGTTGAGTACTAGTCGATTCTTTCGAGTAGGAATGAGACTGGACGGATTCCATCCGTGCAGCAGGTGATGGCTTTTCCCTTTTCGACCCATGGGTAATAGTCTCCCCCTTGTTTTAGGACAGAAACGTCTTTGTAAACGTCCCTCCAAGCCCAACTGCAGAATCCTTCGGGAGCTTTACCATCGAGCTCAACGATGTACTCTTGTCCCTCCTCAAACGCTGTGCATTTCTCATATTTCTTATCGGAATCAGGCATGTTAGGTATGTTTCCATCGAAGATGACCTCGGGGTCAACTCGTTTTATTACAGTTATTTTAACTCTAGAACGTGGCATAGAATCATATTACTCGGAATGTTATATAAAATTCACTGGATATTTCCTATATGATTAAATGAGATATTGCTCATTTTAGCGTGAAGGTTGAATCAATTGAGTAATATTCTTATTGCATATGGGACCCGGCGTGGCTGGACTGCTAAGTCGGTAGAAATTCTGGCTGATGAGTTGAAGAATAGGTCACATGAAGTTGATGTTGTAGATATCAAGAAAACAGGAGGATCTGTTGACTTATCTAAATATGATGTAGTGCTTGTGGGCTCTAGTATTGCTATGGGTGGATGGATGAATGAAGCTGAGGGTTTCCTCGATAAGGATTTTACAGGGAAAAAAGTGGGTATATTTGTCTCAGCGGGAGCATCGATGAAAGGGGCTAGAGGTAAACCAGAACTTTACAAAACATTTGAAAAGAAATTCATTGACGATATTGCTGGTAAACATGGAGTCATACCTTTCGCCAAGAAGATTTTCGGAGGTAAAATCACTATTCTAGGAATATCTACTGTTGACTCGTGGCGTAAAGAAGACCCAGTCGAATGGGCAGCTGAGTTAGTGGACCTTATCTAATACTAATCCATGTTATTTTGTAACACATATTTCCAATTCTTTGCCAGTTATATTTACACGCGCGTACAATATCGAGGATGAGTAAACTTAAGTGATCCTTCAGATAGTTTCTACTCCTGATCTATATGTCAAAAAAGCATATTACTCTAAACCCGGGAAGGAGCATGCCATTCTGTTCAGCAGTTATTGCTGGTGATTATATCTACCTATCAGGAACAGCTGCCACACGAGGCGAAGACGGTAAACCTATGACAAATATCGATGAACAGGTACACGGTTGCTTCAAAAGCATGATCAAAACACTTGAAGCGGCAGGAGCATCCCTCAGAGACGTTGCAAAGGTAACCTGCTTCCTAAAGAATCAGTCAGACTTTGGGAAGATGAACGAGATATACAAAAGCTACTTTGAAGGCATGGAGCTACCTGCACGGTCTACAATAGTTACCGACCTTGTTATGCCTCAGATGCTATTAGAAATCGAACTCGTAGCCTACAAGCCTCAATAACTCCACTTTTATTTATCCGATAATCTCCTATTTTGTACTGAGGTCGAAGTTGTGGATTACTACAAGGTATCTGAGAATGTTGGCTACTTACGAGGCGCTGTAAATATCGGGGTCATCAAGGACGGTGAGAAGGTTATACTGGTGGACACGGGTATCGATAAGGGTGCAGCAAAGGAGATAATCAAGGCACTGGATCAATTGAATTTAACCCTCGAGGCCATCATTTGTACACACCACCACGCAGACCATGTGGGAGGTAACGCATACATCCAGAACCGAACAAAGGTTGTCACTTATGCCTCAGCAATAGAGTCAGGCCTTATAGAGAACCCCTTACTGGAGCCCATCTACCTATTCAGTGGAGCTAATCCTCCACAGCAGTTGAGGAATAAGTTCGTTCTCGCAAAGCCCAGTAAGGTGGATAAAGTGGTAGGTGAGGGCAAGATATCTTTTGATGAAGTCACAGTTAAAATCATAAAACTCCCTGGGCATAGCCCCAACCAGATAGGAGTAGCAATCGACGGCGTTCTTTTCTGCGCAGACACTGTTTTCAGTATGAAAGTAGTTGAAAAGTACAAGCTTCCCTTTGTTCAGGATGTTAAAAGGCTTAAAGAGACCCTTGAGAAGCTAGGTACCTTTGAGTATAACTACTATGTTCCCAGTCATGCACGACCCCGAGAGGATATTAAGGGGCTTGTGGGGCAGAACATTAGGGCAATCCATGGTATAGAGGAACGACTGTTATCTGCATTGGATGAATCTATGACCACCGAACAGGTATTGTGTTCGCTTTGTGATGCTAGTGACCTAATCATTGATGGTTTCCAGCAGTATTACCTGACCCATACCTTGGTTACATCTTACTTGGGGGCCCTCCTCGAGGAAGGAAAGATAAAACCCACGATCAAAGATAATCTAATCTACTGGGAGAAAAAGGAATCCTCCAGTTAGATATTCTATATATGACTTCATTCCAATATCTTCATGATTATCATGAAGTTCTATCTTTCAGGTCTAGGGAATATGTACCATGATCTTGGTTATATTTCCGAGGCCATAATTGAGGCTGATAAACTGGGATTCTCAGGGGCATTGATGCCAGACCACTACATGTGGGGGGCTAGAGGAGGCATGCACATGATGGGGAATCCATATAACACCCTTGAAACATGGACCACATTAACATATCTAGCAGCTAAGACTGAGAACATCAGTCTAGGAACTCTTGTCACACCCATTCCATTCAGACCTCCTGGAATGCTGGCGAAGATGCTTTCAACTCTCGACGTATTATCCGGGGGAAGAGTTGTATTGGGTGTCGGTGCGGGTTGGTCCCAGGTTGAGTTTGATGGCTACAGTGTCTGGAACGGACCTAAAGTGAGGGTTAACAAGACCCAAGAAGGTCTAGACCTCATGATCAAGCTCTGGACAGAGGATAAAGTTACCTTCAAAGGGAAATATTACGATGCCGAGGGCGCAGTTCTTGAGCCCAAACCTATTCACAAGCCCTATCCGAAGCTTCTATTCGGTGGAACAGGTAAACGTATGCTGAGAATGGCTGGTAAGTATGGTGATATCTGCTACATCCCCATGTGGGGTGGTAACCTTGATGAAAACTGGAAAATCGTCTTAGATTCAGCAGAGAAAGCAGAACGCAGAGATAAGCTAGCAATCATGATGGGTGACATGGGGGCGATGAGACCAAAAGACTCAAGGGGGCATATCGCGAGTATTGAAGCAGCCATTGAGAAGGGTGCAGAATACTACATGGTTGCCTTCAGGCGCGGTGAAGGCTACAAAGATTCAATGGAGAAATTCGTATCCGAAGTGATGCCTTCATTTAAATAATTTTTTTCTTAAAATCTATTAACTTGTTACGATTATACTAGCCATATATGGTGTAGTCATGAAGGTCCTATTTATCGAGCCCCCCAAGGATTTCTGGTTTGTCATGGGTGAATACCTACCCCCACCGACAGCTATACTCCAACTTGCCGCTTATCTTGAATCAAAGAGACCTGGTGACGAGATTGCAATAATGGACTGTCAAGCTGAACGCTTAGACTGGCAGGATATGGAAAAGAGAATAGCCTCTCATGAACCTGACGTAGTGGCCGTGAGTAGTCTGGCTACGTGTAACACTTACACAGTGGTCAGGGCTTTAGATACTGCAAAAAAGGCTTTACCCGGTGTATTCACCATTACCGGTGGTCAACATTTTACAGCATTAGCTGAAGAAAGCCTTATGGAATACCCGTGCATTGATGCTATAGTCTTAGGTGAGGGTGAGGAAACCCTAGTTGAACTTATTAAAACCCTCGAATCAGGGCACAGCTTATCTAACGTAAAAGGAATTGCCTTCCGACATGAGGATAAAATATTCATAACCCCTCCTAGGCCTCTAATCGAGGATCTCAATAGCCTTCCTATGCCGGGATATCACTTTGTGGAGAATCTGATGGGGCGATATCACTTTAAGATGATGGCTGGGGAAAGCAGATATGTTATAGTCGAGGGGAGCAGAGGCTGTGACCATAACTGTGTATTCTGCAGTCAATGCAACTTCTGGGGGCACAGATGGAGAACCAAATCAGGTAAAAGGATAGCTGAGGAGTTCGAGTACTGTAGGAATAACTTTGGAGCAGAATTCCTATGGCTTACCGATGATAATTTCGCTTTTGGGGATCGAACAGACGAGTTATTCGGGGAACTCATCAGGAAAGGTCTTGGAGATGATTTATACTGGTTTGTTCAAGCTCGTGTTGATGATATAGCAAATAATGCTTCAAAGATCGCTGAGATGCGTCGTTCAGGGAACCAGTGGATATTAATGGGTATTGAGTCCGGAAACCCTGAGACCCTTAAAGACCTCAATAAAGGCATTAAACCAGAGCAGGCTCACAGGGCAGTACGTCTGCTACAGAGGAATGACATCTTTACTCAGGGGACATTCATTATCGGTAACCGTAAAGATACACACCAATCCATGGAAGGTCTTCGTACATTCATAGAGGACTTAAACCCGGATCTAGCCATATACATGATACTTACTCCATTCCCTGGAACGCCCTTCTACGATGAAGCTAAGAGTAAGGGCTGGATAGAGGACACTAATTGGGCGAACTATGATATGATTCACGCTGTGATGCCTACAGAGACATTGACGACCACAGAAGTGCAGGATGAACTTTTCAGGTGTTACAGGGCATTTTACGGAAAACTATCCCGAACAATTCGGGGTTACTTCAGTAGCCAAACGTTCAAACGGAAAACTTACAGATATATGGCAAGTCAGAGTTTGCTCAGGCAATTGAAGGCCCTAATCTAATGTGCGTGCAAGTATTGACCACCATGACTCAATACGATATGAGCTTGCTTGAAGATTCTGATGAATCTTGCTTAACCCTTTTATCCTGAATTTACTGTGTATCAAAGGTCTTGAAGTCCAGAGTTGTTGTGATCGTATCCTCAGATGGTGAATGGAGAATTGTTCACAGAATATTCCCTGAAGTAACGTTCAATCAGTCTCCATATGGTGAATGGTTTATCAATACAATGAATAGTGAACCTGTTGTATTCTTTCATGGGGGCTGGGGTAAGGTTCCCTCCGCTGCAAGTTCTCAGTATGTCATCGATAGGTGGAAACCGGAACTAATAGTTAACATAGGGACCTGTGGAGGCTTCGAGGGTGAACTGGATAAATTTGATGTTGTCCTAGTGGAAAAAGCAGTGATATATGACATCTTCAGCTTGATGAGTGATCCCGAAGCTACAGTTAACAGAACTATAACAGATATTGATCTGGACTGGTTAGGAGATAGGCTACCTATGGATGTCATTAGGACTACGATTGTGAGTGGTGATCGGGATTTACATCCAGATGACATTGAGTCCCTGAAGCACAAATATGGTGCAAAGGTGGGTGACTGGGAGTCAGGGAGTATTGCATATGTGTGTAGAAGAAACAAAGTCAAACTTCTCATTCTGAGGGGCGTATCAGATATCGTTAGTAATCGGGGTGGTGAAGCCTACGAGGGTAGGAAGGAGTTATGGTACAAGGCAGCGGAGAAAATCATTCGAGAACTGGTCCAATCGCTGCCCGATTGGTTGAAATTATTCTAGCCTATTCCCATTGTAAGGCTATAAATCATGACGACTAATACTATGCCCGTGATTACAGTAAACGTGTAATCTTTCTGCTTAAAATATATCATCACTGATGCGGCAATCCTTAGAATAGGTGTGGATACTAGTATGATGAATCCTGTGAATATTATGTGGGATGGAGTAAATGTTGTTAACCCATTAGAAAACCATTCTATACTCATCTCCCCCGTGGGACAGGAATCATCTTCTGTAACTATAAACATGGTTAAACCAGTAATCAGGAACCCTGCGCTTAGTAATACTCCTATTTTAAGGACGTTGGAGATTAAAACTTCCATCTTAAAGATAGAATCATGCGACATCTAAATCAACCCCGACCATATCATTCTGACCCCCAAAATGACGAGAACCAAGATGAATATTTTCTTCAGATCCTTCCCTCGAACCCTATTCATTAGTCTTGTACCAACGAATGCTCCCAATAGTGTACCTAAAACGACGGGAGCTGTGATGAAGGCATCACAGTAGCCATGTCTTATGTAAACGAGGGCGCTGGCGGCTGCAGTAACCCCGATCATAAAGTTACTTGTTGCTGCAGCTACCTTCATTGGTATACCTGCTACGACATTCATTGTTGGGACTTTTATGCCTCCTCCCCCTATGCCGAGGAGGCCTGAGAGAATTCCTGCAATATAGCTTATCACAAAAGTCTGAGGAGTGTGGGTTACTCCATATTCTACATCCTCATTTCTGACTGAGTCGTAATAACTTCCTCCTAGGCTGAGTTTCTTAGCGATTGTATCATTCTTTACCTCTGTGAAGCTTCTATTGGTCTGCTTCGACTGCATAAACATTACCGCTGCGGCATAAATCATTGAGAGTCCAAGGAGTATACTAAGAATTCGCTCACTTGTGAATGAAGTTATAAATGCCCCTGTGATTGCACCAAATGTAGTAGCTAACTCCAAAAACATTCCCAACCTCATATTAGTGATCTCATTCCTGACATAAGCTATAGCAGCCACACTGCTTGTGGCAACAACAGCAACAATACTTGCACCTGAAGCAACTTGTATTGGCACATTCAGGAAGAAGATGAGTAATGGTACAAGTATGATTCCACCCCCAAGTCCTAGCATTGCTCCAAGAACACCTGACCCAAAAGCTATCAGCATTGCCGCTAAAACGAAGGATGGAACAAACATTCTTTCGAAGAATGTTATATTACTTAATGAATCTTACTATTGCCCGATAGTGGTTTAAGAACTAGATTATCGATTGTTTATCGAAAAGGAATAGTAAAAGAGCCGTTTACAGAACGGAACGACCCAAATTCCCACGACTCCCGATCCCAGTGTTCCGAAACCGAGACAAAAGGCATTCCCCAGATTTAGCAAATTATACCTAAAAACGCAAGCCTATATTGAATCTTGTTATGTGGGGAAAATCGTGATCTCCCAAATTCATGAGGATATTATATATTTTATAAAAATTCACTAGTAATATTAATGCCTCTTTTCAACTTCTTTTATAGCAGTTATTGCCACTTCTATCATGTCTGGTTCAGGTTCTTGTG